>Ga0256407_10011286_pt1 | contig 12398 bp, 16 predicted proteins | sample RumenRJG_04DNA_FD_193489 | JGI IMG/M metagenome (GOLD analysis project Ga0256407, IMG submission 193489) | Bovine rumen microbial communities from Lethbridge, Alberta, Canada - RJG_04 | ecosystem: Host-associated > Mammals > Digestive system > Stomach > Rumen | place: Canada: Alberta... | reverse complement strand
TCCGTTTAACAGGTTTGTTCTTAAGGCCGATGTCGCTTCATCTGAAGGTGCTAATAACGTGGAATTAGTTAAGCTGTTCTGTGATATTACACCGTATAAGAGAAGAGAACAGGAAGCTGATCCTAGAGTAAGACAGGGTATTTACGGCTTCCCGATCGTATTGTTCTGGAATAACCTTTCTACTAATAAGATCACTTTCATGGGTAAGTACAATTTCAACTTACCGAAGAGAGCTCCTGGTCCTTACGGTTATTCAGGAAATATGGAATCATGGGAATTTCAAAATAACACCTCAAATCTGATGCTGTTCAAGACAGATTACTTCGATGAGACAATGGTTCTCGATCCAAGTACTGGTGAATCTAAGGAACAGTGGAGATATGACTATGAGGCAAGATTCCCATCAGATGAGTGGACTAATTATGCTAAGCTCCAGGAATTGGAGTCTTTTATTTATTCCACTTATCGAGCAGAAGCAACTGGAAATGCTTTACCTCAGGCTGTAACTTACGATGAAGTTGAGTATACAACCGATACAGCAGAGTACAGACTTGCTAAATTTAAGAACGAATTTGGTAACTATGCAGAGATTAATTCATTTATCTTCTACTATCTGTTTACTGAATTGTTCTTGATGGTTGACTCAAGAGCGAAGAACTTATTTATTGGTTTCTCCGGTTCAGATACAGATCCTACTAAGGTGACTGCTATTGATCGTAAAGCTGTTGCAGAACCTTACGATATGGATACTGCTATCGGTATTAATAACGAAGGTGCGTTGGCATTTGATTATTCTCTTGAAGATACCGATCAAACATCTGGCGGAGCAAATGTATTTAACGGCCAGGATTCAGTTCTTTGGTGCAATCTTCGTGATTCTTTCCCTGTCCAGATTCAGCAGATGTATCAGACTTTAAGATCTGGTTTGATCCTGAATTATGACAGTGTTGAGAAGAGATTTGAAGACCACCAGAACAAATGGCCAGAAGCAATCTTCAATGAGGATGCTTATTTCAAGTATCTTAAACCGCTTATTGACGATGGCACTGGTGTGTACTTAGCTATGCTCCAGGGCTCTAAGTCAGAACAACGTAAGTGGTGGCTTTATAACCGATTCAGATACATTGACAGTAAGTACAATGCCGGCGATGCTTTAACTGACGTAATTCAGTTAAGAGGCTACGCTAAAGATAATATTACTATTACTCCATATGCGGATGTCTATCCGTCTGTTAAATATGGTAGTTATCTTGTACAGGAGAGAGGCGCCCGTGGCAGAGCAACAACTCTTATCTGTCCTCTTGACCAGGTTAATGATACCGAAATCTATATCTATTCGGCATCACAGTTGTCGTCAATTGGTGACGTATCAGGACTTAAGGTAGGTCTTGTAGATGTCTCCAAAGCGACTAAATTGCAGAATCTCAAAATAGGGGACAGTGCTTCTAGCTATACGAACGGTAACCTTAAAGAATTAACTCTTGGTAATAACACATTATTACAGACTCTGGATGTCAGGAACTGCCCGAACTTGGTTCAGGCTGTTGATATTTCCGGATGTTCGAATATTGAGTATGTATATTTCGATGGAACTGGAATCACTGGTTGTACGTTGCCAAATGGCGGTATCTTGAAGGTTCTTCACTTACCTGAAACTATTGCTAACTTGACAATCAGAAATCAACCGTCTATTACGGAATTCTCAATGCCGAATTATGCTAATATCACGACATTAAGACTTGAGAATGTAAGTAGTGCAGTTCCGATTGATGATATTCTTGCTCAGATACCAGCTAACTCACGTGTAAGGTTAATTGGCTTTACAATGACCATGACAACAACCAAAGAAGTTGATGATTTTGTCAAATTCCTTAATACCATGAGAGGCATTGACGAGAACGGAAATAACCTCGATAAGGCTGTTGTTTCTGGTACGATCAACGGATTAGGCACTATTAGTGGTTCTTGGTTGAATGACATTAAGGCTATGTATCCTAACCTTACGATTAACTATGAACATCTTACAAGCAATCTGTATTACTTCGATTACGAAGGTACAATGCTGTATCATGTCGAGGAAGTCATTGATGGTGGTGATGGCGTATATGTAGAAACTCCTACGCCGACAAGAATGTCTACACAACAGTATGACTACACATTTGCCGGTTGGAACACGAAACCAGACCAATATGAGGCAGATCCAAATGCTACTAAGAAGGTTGTAGGTGATAGAACTGTCTATGCCGCGTTCACTAGAACAATAAGAAAATATACTGCAACGTTTATCAGAGCAGCAGAAGACGGTGGCGGTACTTTGTATGTTCAGGAGAATGTTCCATATGGAACCGTGCCTGTATATGCTGGAGAAACACCAACATCTACGTCAGGTGATGAGTTTACCGATTGGGATCCGATATTAGCTCCAATTACAAAGGATACTACATACACAGCAAGCTTTGATATTGTGATGCGTGAGCCTGATCTTAAGTATCTGATTTACACGATTGAAGGTAACGATATGATTATTACAGGTTTGAATACTTCATTGATTGTTTCCGACGGTTTGAAGTCTATTACGATCCCTGATACGATCCAGGGCTATCATGTAGTTCTTGGATAAGGAGGTGAGAGTAAATGAACATAAGTTTTGGGTCTTCGGTAACTAACTGTTCTGTGTGTTTTGACGTGAATGGTAATTACGGTATTCGGTATAATGCTATGAATATCCGTGGAAGCGGTTGGAACGGAAGAGCATATATTCCGAATGGTATTACAAATATGTACCAATGTTTTGCTTATTGTTACAATCTAAACAAAAATATACTCATGCCAAACAGTATTATTGATGCAGAACTAGCGTTTTCTAAGTGCTATGCATTTAATCAGAATATTCAAATACCTAATAGTGTTAAATATGCTGGTTTCGTGTTTGATAATTGCTATACTTTGAATCAGAATATAAAATTGCCTGATAATTTATTTAATGCAAGATATATGTTTTCTAATTGCCAGAAGTTAAATCAGAATATTCAAATACCTAATAATATTAATTCTAATGGAATAGTAGGTTTGTTTTCATACTGTTACAATCTAAATCAGAATATTAAAATACCAGATGGCGTAGTAAATACATATAGTATGTTTAATGTTTGCCGTAATTTAAATCAGAATATAAAATTGCCTAATAGTTTAATTAATGCATGTAACATGTTTTATTCATGCACTAATCTAAATCAGAATATTCGAATACCAGATACTGTTATAGGCGTAAACGGTTTATTTTATAATTGCCGTGCATTAAATCAGAATATTCAAGTACCTAGTAATATTATATCAACGGCATCAATGTTTTCTGTTTGCCAGGAGTTAAATCAGAATATTAAAATACCAAATAAAGTTAAATATTCTAGTGAAATGTTTAGCTTCTGTTACAATCTAAATCAAAATATTAAAATACCAAATAGTATTATTAATGCAGATTATATGTTTTATTACTGCTATAATTTAGCAACAGTAGATTTTAATATAAATTATAGTTACATTGGACATTCTGGTTACCATATTGTTTATAATAATTTCTTTACAAATTGCTACAATTTAAACTGTGCCTGCAGTATTTCTGATTTAGATTGTGAAGATTTATATCTTAGAAGTATGTTTGATGGCTGTAAGAATCTAAATAGTCCTATTATTTTAAGTAATATTAAAGCTAATAGATCTTTTGTTCCTATGGCTATGTTTCACAATTGCTATATTTTTAATCAGAATGTAAATTTCTTAGGAGTCCATTCAAATGAATGTTTGTTTTCGTCAACTTTTTATGGATGTCAGGAATTAAATCAGAATATTCAGTTTCCAGATGAAACTAGTACTTTAATGGATACATTTGGGAATTGCTATAATCTAAACCAAAATATTAAAATACCAAATAATGTCCGGATTGCATCAGGTTTATTTTCTAATTGTTATAATCTAAACCAAAACATTCAGTTTCCAGATAAAGTCAATTCTTTAATAGAAGCATTTTCTTGCTGCTATAATTTAAACCAGAATATTCGAATACCTAATTTGGTTAAAGATATGTATAACGTATTTAGTAATTGCCATGCATTAAATCAGAATATTCAAATACCTGACGGTACATATAATCTTATGTACACATTTAGAAATTGTCATTGTCTTGATCAGGATATTAAAATACCTAATTCGGCTACAAGTACATATGGAATGTTCCATAGCTGCTATAATTTAAACCAAAATATTCAAATACCTAATGGCGTAAACACTGTAAGTTTTATGTTTTCGAATTGTTATAATTTGAATCAGAATATATATTTTCCGAATAATAATAATCATGGCATTGATCTTAAGGCTGCGATGCAAATTTGTACTGTTTTGAATCAAAATATAAAAATACCATCTTATTTTTATAGTATTAGATCAATGTTTTGGGGTTCATCTAATATGAATCAGAATATATATATTCCTAAATATAATGAAATACAAAATTCAGATGCTACGCATCTCGTATTTATCGAATGTAACAATATGACAAATGTAACAATAGGAACCGGATATACAAATGAATTAAATTGTTTTTATGGGGCTTTTAGAATAAATAATTCTAAAAGTTTAAATATTTGGACAGATACTATAACTTCAGCGAATTTGATTAAAAAGAGAATTATTGGATACGTTGATGGTACGGGCAAAGCAAATGCAGCTTCTGTTCCAACATGGACTCAAATAACTAACGGCTATTACAACGCATATTACAACATTTATGTTTATAACAATGTAACAGTATTTCCAGATTAAATAAAAATCAAGAAAGGAAAAATGGTGGGATGAAAAAAAATAGAATCGATATCATTATTCCAGCGTATAAAGCACAAGGTACTTTATTAAGAACTTTATCCTCGATTGCGGCGCAGACAATTGTTGATGATTTAGATGTAACGATCGTCAATGATTGCTGCCCCAACGGGGATTATTCAACCTTAGTAAATATGTTTAAACCGTATATGAGTATTCGAGAAATTAAGCTTGAAGAAAATGGTGGGCCGGGTGTTGCTAGACAGTATGGAATAGATAACACAGACGACGAATTCTTTACTTGTATTGACGCAGATGATACCTTCAGTGGTGCAATTGCACTGGAAACGCTAAGAGAAGGTATTACTGTTGATAAAGTTGTCAAATGCTGCTCTGCATCCTTCTTTCAATTAGGCGAGAACTTACAGACTATTGTTCCACATATGAACGATATGGTGTGGATGTTTGGCAAAATCTACAGAAGAGAATTCATTGACTTCTACAAGATTCGATTTAACGAAACAAGGGCGAACGAGGATACAGGATTTAACACATGGGTAAAACTGTTGTGTGATAATCCAAACGAGCAGGTAAGATTTATTCAGGAATGCGTTTATTACTGGCATAACAAAGAGAATAGCATTACTCGAATCAATGACGGACAGTATGCTTATGATCAATGCTTGTGCGGCTGGACTGATAACATGATCTACGCTATTGAGAATGTTAGAAGACAGAAACCATTCTCTGGTGCAGCTGCTCAATGGACAGTATCCTGTATGCTTCAGTTGTATTACTACTACATTGAGACACTCGCTAGAAAACCGGTATTTGCCAGACAGAACTGGGAATACGTCAAGAAATTCTATCACAAATGCTATAAGCGTATTGAGAATGATATTTCTGATCAGGTATTTAGTGAGATGTTCTCGATGATTTCAACCGATAAATGGGGTTCTGGTACAATGATCGGAATTATTCCAGAAATCGGTATCAAAGAGTTCTTCGACAGACTTCATGAAGATGAGTACGATGAGGACCATATTTATGATATTTGGGAAGACATGGAAAAAGACCCTGAATCAGCTCAGTTATTGAGAAATAACGAGGAATGCGGGGTGTGTAAGAAGGGCTATACAAATAGGCCTTTTTAATTAGTACTTAAGGTATGAGGTTGGGATCTGTTTCACTGGGATTCAGATCTGATAGCGACACTTTCTACTTAGATAGATGCATCGGAGATATTTCTCAAATGCAGCGTTTTTATTTTGCATTGTCACATTAGAAAACCGTAAAACCTTGCCGATCTGGTTATTCCATATATCCGGAAAATAGACGTCACGGCGAACTCCTCATATTTTTAGAAAGGGTGATTTTATGATTAGAGGTACAACACCAACGTTCACTTTAACTTTAAATGATGAGACTCTCGACCTGACAAGTGCTCAGAACGTATATGTGACCTTCAAACAGGGTTATAAAGATTATGTTAAGGCCTCTGTCACAAAAAGCGGAGATGATATTGTTGTTAGTGAAAAAGAAGTAAGTGTATATTTAACCCAGAAAGAATCTTTACAGTTTAAAGAAGGTCCGTTAAATATTCAGGTCAACTGGACATATGCAGACGGATCTAGAGCGTGCTCTGAAATTGTAAAGATTGAGGTTAAAGAGAACTTGCTTCTTTCGGTTATTGAATGACAATAAAGATTCCTACTGATATCGATTTAGACAAAAGCAAAGATGAATTTGATCTGACAATAAAACCAAGTGAGACTGATATTTCTATTGACTCAGAAAGTGACGCACCAATAGTTGCTGTTCTTTCAATTGATGAGAGTCAAACTGAGTTTGAAGTCAATGCAGAATCAAATCAGCACGCTCTTACTGTGTCTAATGATATTCAGATAAACGTGTCGACAGTTGATGTTCCGACGTATGCAGGACCTTACAAAGCGACTCCTAAAGCAAATAGTACGGTCGTATTAGAGACTAAGGATAAGCGATGCAAGGATAATATTACAGTTCTAAAGGTTCCAAGATATCAGACTCATAACGAGTACGGTACCACTTTTTATATTGCGGAGGAAGAATAATGCCAATTAATAAAGTAGAGTATGGCAATACAACGCTTATAGATCTTACTTCAGATACTGTGAGTGAAGATACATTATTGAAAGGCTATACTGCGCATGATAAGAGTGGAAACGTTATTACCGGAACTTACACGAATCAAATTGATCCGTATGAATATGATTATATTCCTGGTTATGTAAGTGGAACTACTTGGAAATACGAAAACAGTACAAATAATAGGTCTGATTTCTATACTGTTGAAGCCGACCATAGATATTTATTAAGCCTTGGCGCTTCTGTAGGGACACGATTCAGAGCATGTGTAATTGCTAAAGATCCTGTGGGTTCAACCAAAGATATTTCAGGAACACAAATAATTAATAAAACGAATCCTAATGCTTATGATTACGTCTATTTCAAGGCCTCAATTGATGGATATTTGGCTGTGACTAAAGAGAATACTAGCCGAAGCGGATTCTTTTCTTATTTATATGACTGCACACCAGAAGAGTGATTTACGGAGGAAGAATAATGCCTATTAATAAAGTTATATTTGGTGGAGAAACATTAATTGATCTGACTTCAGATACTGTTGAAGCTAGTAAATTACTGTCTGGTTACAAAGCGCACGATCGTTCTGGTGCACAGATCACTGGTACATGTGATTACGATGCTAATACTTCAGATGCTACAGCTACTGCAGATGAAGTTCTGTCAGGTCAGACTTTTTATTCAAATGGATCGAAGCTTACTGGTTCAATGGTAAATAATGGTGCTATAGCAGGTACTATTTCAACCAAGGCTGGTCAGTATACCATTCCAATTGGCTATCATGATGGATCTGGTAAAGTTTCAATCAGCTCAACTGAGCAAGCTAAGATTATTGCCGGGAACATTAAATCTGGTGTAGAGATTCTTGGTGTAACAGGAACTTATTCTGGCGATACCATTTCTGCACAGTCAAAAACAGTAACACCGGCAACAACATCACAAGTCGTAACTCCAGATGTGAATTACGATTATTTATCTCAGGTTACTGTCAATGCTATTCCATATGTCGAAACAGCAAACACATATGGCATCACAGTGACTATTGGTTAATTCAAAATTAAATAAGAAAGGAGCTGTTATATGAAATTTGACGTACAATCGTTCTTATATTTCGGCTTTGCTGTAACACTTCTTATGGCTGGTAATACAGCTTCTGGAGTGATGAAAGCTCGAAAGGACGGCTCTTACAATAAACAAGAGCTGATTGACGGGATTTACAGTTATATTTTATGGCTGGTATCAATCCTATGCTTAATCGCTGCCTCACAGATATTTGGCGGCGAATTCGAGATTACAATCGGCGGTACAACTTATACATTAGCTCAAGCAGTAGACATCACAAAACGTGGTGTCTATTTAGTTTGGGCGGCTAAACTCATTCAGAATGTGTATGAGTATGCCGGTATTAAACGACAAGTAGATCTCGATAAACTCGTAGAGAATGCTAATAAGAATCCAGTAGTACAGGATGCAATAATCGACCAGGAAGGTCAGGGATAAACCTATGGTAGATCTCAGTATAGATAAGATTAAATATGGTGGTTTATACCACTATTTCTTTTGGGATCCGAAGTTTAATCCATTAGCCACTGTAGAAAATGGACTTGCTAACTGTACTTGTTTCGTATTGGGCGACTGTGGTGTAACTGGAACACCAAGACCCGTATCTAAAGCTGTCGGTGCCGATAACTGGCACGAGTATTTGACAAACGATTGGAGCTTATTAGACTTCGATCGAAGAAAAGTAAAAGTCGGAGATGTCATCGAATGGACCAAAGGTGTTCATGTCGCTCGAGTTTTCAAAATAGAGAACGGAACAATTTGGGTTAGAGGTTCATTCTATACTGGAGAACATGGAGTTTCCAGATTTGGTGATGAGTACGATACACGTAACTCGTTCCACAATACTCAGGAACTCTCTGACTATATGTCTCAGAAGTATCCTTATAGATTCTATCATGAAGTCACTTTAGAACAGGAGTGCAAATCTGTTGGAGCTGAACCAAAGTATATTCTCTCGATGCCTAGCACAATTGCTACGGTTGACAGAAATGAGAATGTTGATCAGCTTAGAACTTCTGACGAAACTCTTAGGATCCGTACATCTCCGTCTTTATCCGGTTCGATTGTAGGACATACACAAATCGGATACTATAACGTTTTATCTACTCAGCCTGCTTCAGATGCTGATAAGAAAGCCTATAAAGAGCAGCGTGGAGAAGATCTGAATTGCTGGTACGAAATCGCCAAGGATAGATGGTGCGCTAATGTCACCACAGAATTCCTCCCGAAGAAATCACAGACTGATATTACTAAGGCTATGGAAACTATCATAGCTGCAGTTAATGATCTTACTGATGAAAATACCAGATTAAAAGATGGCATTAAGGCTATTGCTGATATTGCCAACAAATTACTATAGAAAGAGGAAACCGTTTATGGAAAATATTACTTTTGGCGATCTCGGCACAAGTTTAAAATTCATCATTGAACTTGCTGGAGCTATTATCACCATTTACTTTGCTGTTAAGAAGGCTGTTGCTAAGGCCTTTGAGCCTTTGAATGCTAGGATGGATTCCATTGAAGCTAACATGAAAAAGAAAATGGATGAAGTTGAGCTTCAGACGATCAAGAATTTCTTAGTCCAGGAACTATCAAATATTAAGCGAGACGCTTATCCGTTGGATGAAATGACTAAGAAGCGGTTCTTTGAGGAATATGATGCTTATATCGCCAAAGGACAGAACAGCTATATTAAGCATGAAGTAGAGGAGTGCCAGAAGAAAGGACTTCTCTGATAATAATCAAAATAGCTCCTTCAATTTACTGAGGGAGCTGTCTTTTATGGTGTGCTGGTTTTACCGGGATGCTACGATAAAATCTTTTGAATGAATCTCCTACCATAATAAAGCAAATGATACTTTTTCAATTGGCGTTTATATCATTTGTTATATCTCCTTTCTGATAATAGCTTCGATCGACTACACTAAACCAGCACACCACAAAGGACTTTTAATTTTCATTGCCTCTTATGGGAGGAAATGATTATGAAAAACAAAGGAATGCCAAAAATAATTGAGAAAAGTAAAAGAATTAGAGCTTTAAAGAAAATTAAGGAAATGTTCTTAAAATATTACCCGTTATATACAACAAACGATATAAGTATAATGGAGTTTGTTTTGGATAGGGCGAATAGAATGAGGAACGAAAAAATAAGAGCTCTACAAACTTATTATTCTCAATTAGCAATGGAATACGAAAACTATCGTAAGAAAGTTGAATCTAATTTAAAAGGATCTTAACAGGTCCTTTTAATTTTTCAAAATAGCTACTATATATAATAAGGAAGAGGCCGTTAGCATGGCGGACAATGTAAGCATGCAGTTTCTTTTATTTTTCTTCGCGTATTTTTCATAGTCTCTTATGAGAGAAGGGAGTACTAAACATTCCTTATTTATAAGAATCCTACGGAATCATTTTGATAGAATAAGTGAAAGCGAGTCTTAATAGGACCGAGAAGGATATCACTGTAGATAACCGAGAATGTTTATCGGAAACTGGACAAATAAAAGGTTGAACAGGTTAGAGGATATAACTAAGAAATAAAATGGCTTAGTGTATTCGGCACTGCCTTTTATTTTTCTTATTCTATTATGAGGAGGAAAGAATATGGGTATTTATAATCTTAATCATTTTAAATCAAAGAAGGATGCGTTAATGTATTATGCAAAAGGCATGCGTGATTTCTCAGAAAAAGCCATGGAGTGTCTGAACAAAGACGAACCAGACTTTGCTGGAGCAGAAAGCAATGCTAGATGGGTTGATATTTTTTATAAACATTATTATGCAGCCATGATTTATGAATGGTTATAAAGAGGAATAATACATCCTCTTTTATTTTTCTTTCTCTCTTATGAGGAGGAATAAGAATTTATGGAACAGAAACATACATTTTATACATTAACCGGTTCCGAAGGAGAAAAATATTTTATGGAGGAATTAAAACCTCAATGCAAAGACGAGGTTATTATTGAACCTTTATATAAATATGAAGGAACTGAAGAATCGATTATAAAAGTAACGATCACACATAAAGATTTTCTGAACATTAGATTTTATATTCTAGCTAAAAGAGCATTAAGCTAATTGCTCTTTTATTTTTCTTATTCTCTTATGAAAGAGAGGAAATATTTATGGAAAAGAATTTAAATCTGAATTATGACGGTTTTGAGAACTATTTAGTAAAGAAAGCACCTTTATTTGATGGTATTCAATACTTGTTCAAATTTGATAATGGATACGGAGGATCTGTTATAAAGAACTACGGTTCGTATGGATCTGATGAAGATCTTTGGGAACTGGCTGTTGTTAAATACATAGATCCAGACAACGTTGATCAATTTGTACTTGTATATGATACTGGCATCACAGATGATGTAGAAGGTTACTTGACAGATGAGGACGTAGTTAATTTACTGTCACAGATTAGAGACTTATCATAGTCTCTTTTATTTTTCCACTGCTCTTATGAGGAGGAAAGTATTATGGATTTAAATGATGCTAGAGAAAAAGAATTAGAAGAACTTAAAATGTGGAAACGTGACGTTGAAATCGCAGGTGTTGACTTTCCATTTAAAGAACAGTGTTCTAATTGCAAATTTCTGAAAATTCAAATAGTAAGGCTATCTATTTGTAAAAAACAGATAAATGGAGAAGAAGTCCAATCTGTTGGCCCAAAGGTAGTTTGCTGCGAATTTGCAGAGTTATGCAAAAATGCTGTAGAAATGGATTATAGAATGCGAAGAAGAAACAAAAAAGATCACGAAGAAGCTAATAAGTAGCTTCTTTTATTTTTCATTGGCTCTTATGAGGAGGTATGGCTATGAATATTGGTGTTACTATTCTGCTTATAGGTATAGGAGTACAGCAGGTATTAATAGGTATAGCTATAATATTAAGAGAGACTAAAAATAAGTAGTCTCTTTTATTTTTCCTATTCTCTTATGAAAGGAGAACAGAAAATGTGCGATATATGTGAAAGAGATGTGTATTTTGGTATTGGTAGAGGTTCTTGTACGAGTCTTGGAGATGATGCAGGAAGTATCGTTGTTTACAATTTTATTAAATTTAAATCAGAAGATAATGACGAATTGTCTCCATCGATTAATAACGAGATCGTGCATAACAGTAAAACTGTTTACCGTTCAGAACAGCACATTAATTATTGCCCATTCTGCGGACGAAAGCTAAAGGAGTCTGAATAAGACTCTTTTATTTTCGCAGAAATTACTGATTCTATTATGAAAGAGAGGAAATATTTATGGTTAAAAATGATAATGAATTTGTAGAAGAAACTGTTGAAACAGTGGCTATTAAAGTGGTATATAACGCTATGAAGAGCATTGCCAAACGATGGTCACCGATTATCAAGGCATACAAGTCCAGAAAAATAAATCATG
>Ga0256407_10011285_pt1 | contig 12398 bp, 10 predicted proteins | sample RumenRJG_04DNA_FD_193489 | JGI IMG/M metagenome (GOLD analysis project Ga0256407, IMG submission 193489) | Bovine rumen microbial communities from Lethbridge, Alberta, Canada - RJG_04 | ecosystem: Host-associated > Mammals > Digestive system > Stomach > Rumen | place: Canada: Alberta... | reverse complement strand
TACAATAACGAACAGGCACTTCGGTATGTAATCAAATTTGCTTACATTATATGTGTGGACTATTACCTGAAAGTCGAGGAACTGCCAACGGGACACGGCATTGCGGATGTTGTGTTCATTCCCAAGTGTGACACCTCACTTCCGGCAATGATCGTTGAACTGAAATGGAACGAAACGTCGGACAGTGCCATTCAGCAAATCAAGGAAAAAAGATATCCGTCTGTTTTAAAGGGATATGTTGGCGATATGGTGCTTGTCGGCATCAACTACAACGAAAAGTCGAAAAAACATTCCTGCAAAATAGAAAGAATCAGTATCTGACAACACCATCAAAAAACAGAATAACTCCATGCTCACAGATTGAATAGGTCTGTGGGCTTTTTTGTGTCTATTTTACATGGATACAGTTTTTGTTATCTGTAACTTTATGTCTGGAGGTTCTATTTATGACAGAGCAACAAAAAAGTGACATTATAAAACTGCGAAAGAAGGGAACTGCATTTTCAGCTATTGCAGAACAGCTTTCATTATCCATTAATACAGTTAAGTCGTTTTACAGAAGAAACAGCACTGCAGATAAACAATCAATGTTACCAACGTGTAAATATTGCGGCAAACGTTTGATACAACCGTATGGAAAAAGAGAAAAGAAGTATTGTTCCGATAAATGCAGATTTCTTTGGTGGAATGGTCATCGCAACGAGCTAAAGAAAAAAACGGTGTGCATTGGGATATGTTCTTTTTGTGGTGTGAGTTTTAAGGCATATAAGAGTGAAAATCGTAAGTATTGCTGCAGGGATTGTTATTATAAAGCCAGATATGGGGTGATACAAGATGTTGGAAAAAACAAATAATGAAAATGTTTATCAGGTTACAATGTACATGATAAGAAAGATGCTTAAAGAGGGGCTGATTACAAAACAAGAGTATCATACTATCAACGCTATTTTTACACAAAAATACAAACCTGTATTTGGTACACTTTTCTCAGATCTATCCTTGACTTCTTTTGAAGACAGAGTGATATATAGTAATCGGGAGGATTGATATTATGAAAAAAATCACTCGTATTGAATCGTCTATACCGATTATAAAGAGAAGAAAGAAGGTGGCTGCTTATGCCAGAGTATCGACATCTGCTGAGCGATTAAAACATTCTCTTTCGGCTCAGATCAGCTATTACAGTGCAATGATACAAGCCAATACGGAATGGGAATTTGTGCGTGTTTATGCAGATGAGTATATCAGTGGTACGGGGACGGCCAAAAGAACTGAATTTCAGAACATGATAAAGGACTGTGAAGAGGGTAAAATCGATATTATTCTTACGAAGTCTATTTCAAGATTTGCCAGGAACACGATCGACCTGCTTGAAAACATCAGACATCTGAAAGATCTTGGAATAGCAGTAATCTTTGAAAAGGAAAACATTAATTCGATGTCAGGCGATGGGGAACTGATGCTTACGATTCTTGCTTCTTACGCACAGGAGGAAGTTCGATCAATTTCTGATAATATCAAATGGAGAATGAGAAAAAGCATGAAAATGGGAAAACCTAATGCGGTTACCAGCTTTCATATTTTGGGGTATGAATGGGAGAATGATACACTTGTGATCGTGCCGAAAGAAGCAGATATTGTCAGGCGTATTTTTAGGGAATACAAATCAGGAAACTCGCTGTATAAGATTGCCAAAGGTCTTAATGCCGATGGTATCTCTACCAAGAGAGGTTATCAATGGGATTCTACGGCAATACAAAGGATACTGAAAAATATCACCTACACTGGCAATATTCTGCATCAAAAACAATATGTGGTTGATCCGATTTCCAAAGTCAGAAAAAATAATCACGGTGAATTGCCACAGTATTATGTTGAGAGCACACATGAGGCCATTATTGATAAAAGTGAATTTGATTGTATTCAGGATATAATGAAGGAAAGAGGCATTCAAAAACCTTGGATGTGCCATCAATCGGATATTGATTTTTTTAGAGGCAAAATAGTGTGCAAAAAATGTGGATGTAAATTCTGGCATCAAGTTGGTCATAAAGAGCATAAGAATGTACACTATTGGAGACACAGTACGTACAAAAGCAAAGATATATGTATCAGAGGTCAAATCAATCACAACAGTTTATTAAAAATAACTGCGGATATATGTGGATTGGAAAAATATGATACTTCAGTATTTTCAGAAAACATTGAAGAGGTCTATGTTCTTGAATCAAATTCTTTAGAATTTCATTTGTCTGACGGCAGAATAATCACAAGAGATTTTATAAATACTGGAAGAGCAGACTATTGGACTCCTGAATATAGAGCAAAATTGTCGGCTATCCGTCAGGACATATCGTATGCAAAAAATAAAAGTGCTTTTACATCAAAAATCAAATGTGTTGTTTGCCAATGTAATTTTGTAAGAGCGAAGCAGATAGGAAAACATTCTCCCAATGGAATATATTATTATTGGAGATGTAAAATTCATGGTCAAAAATGTATGGCGGTCGGTTTGCGTGATGATATATTGAAGGAAATTATTTCGCATATAATGAAAACAGATTATTTTGATGAAAGTCTATTTTTACAAACTATCGATTGTATTGCTGTTAATGAACAAGGTATTCTGGAATGTCATTATAAAGACGGTCAAGTTATTGAAACTTTATACGAACACACTTCAATAAATCCTAATCTAAGGTGGAACAAGGAAAGGAAACAGAAACAAAGCTGTTTAATAAAAAAATATCATCAAGGGGATGAAGAAAGTGACTGAAAGAAAAGTAACAACTATTCCGGCATCAATCAGCAGATCAGCTGAGTTATATTCCACAAGGATTGCAAAAAGAAGGGTAGCAGGATATGCTCGTGTAAGTACAGACCACGATGAACAATTAACGAGCTATCAGGCTCAGGTTGATTATTATACCGGATACATAAAAAGCAGGGATGACTGGGAGTTTGCCGGTATGTATACAGATGAAGGAATCAGTGCAACAAACACCCACAGACGAGAAGGCTTCAAAGCGATGCTTGCAGATGCGAAGGCAGGAAAAATTGACCTCATTATTACCAAATCCGTCAGCCGTTTTGCGAGAAATACGGTAGACAGCTTAACCGCCGTCAGGGAACTCAAAAGTATTGGAGTAGAAATCTACTTTGAAAAAGAAAACATATGGACACTTGATTCAAAAGGTGAGTTGCTTATAACAATTATGTCTTCACTGGCACAGGAAGAAAGCCGATCTATATCAGAAAATGTTACATGGGGTCATCGAAAGCGTTTTGCAGATGGTAAAGCAATGATCCCTTTTTCAAATGTTTTAGGGTTTGAACGGGGTGAAGACGGACAAATCCTTGTGAATCAAGAACAAGCAGTTATAGTAAAGATGATATTCAGAATGTTTTTGGAAGGTATGACACCTCATTCGATTGCAAAGGAACTCACCAGACAGGGAATAAAATCACCAATGGGAAAAGATAAGTGGTATGAGGGGACGATTTACAGAATGCTTTCCAATGAAAAATATAAAGGCGATGCTTTGCTTCAAAAGGCGTTTACAGTTGATTTTCTACAAAAAAGATTAAAGAAAAATGAAGGTGAAGTTCCGCAATACTATGTTGAAGGCAATCATGAAGCAATTATAGATCCCCAAGTGTTCGATATTGTACAAGAAGAATTGCAAAGAAGAAAGCATGACAGACAGTCCAAGTATAGTGGGGTGAGCATATATTCCAGCAAAATTAAATGTGGTTGCTGCGGAGGCTGGTATGGTGCTAAAGTGTGGCATTCCAATGATAAATACAGAAAAGTTGTATACCGATGTAATAGAAAATATGATGCAGTAAAATGTGATACTCCGCATATTACAGAAGATGAAGTACAAAAGATGTTTATTCGTGCATTAAATCAATTGATTTCAGATAGAGATGAGATTATTGAAAACTTGCGTATTGTCAATCAAACATTGAATAATACAGATGAGTTGACAGCAAAGGAAAATAGTTTGAGAAGTGAAATAGAAACGATTGTCGAAATAATTGATAGCTATGTTATGGAGAATGCATTGACGGTCTCGAATCAGGATGATTATCAACGAAAATATAGGGAAATGGTCAGCCGGTATGAATCTTTGATGAAAGAATACGATGATATAAAATCTGAGATAAAGACAAAAAAAGCACGGTTTGAAAGAATCCGTTTATTTATACGGGAACTGAAAAAACATGATGAAGTTATCGAAGAGTTTGATACTGCCCTTTGGAGCAGTCTGCTTGACCATATTGTTATTGATAAAAAAGAGGGAACTGTGGTTTTTAAGGATGGAACGACCATAAAATTATCCATTAAGTAAATTATATAGAATTGGCTTCCGAGTAGTTTATGGACTCGGAAGCCTTTTTTTGTTTATGATATGTGTAAAATTTTCTCAAATAATAATTACACGAATTGATTTGTTTCGTGTAATTATGCACCAAAGCATATGGCTGTTTTTCACTATTAAATAGGACTTAGTATTTTCTATTGAGCGATTAGTCGGAAACGATGAAAATGCGTATTTTCAAGGCTTTTTTGTATATTTCCTTGTATCAAATACGCATCACAAATAACCAACTATGACAACAAAACACAACACTTCGATACGAGTGCTGTGGAAGCGGTTATTAACCTGGTCATCAAATGTAATCCGAATGCCGTTATGGTCATCAAGTCGACTGTCCCTGTCGGCTATACAAAATCCATCAGAGAAAAAACAGGCAGCAAAAATATTATATTCAGCCCGGAATTTCTCAGAGAATCTAAGGCACTCTATGATAATCTCTATCCCAGCCGTATCATCGTGGGTACGGATCCAAAGGACGAGCGGCTTGTAAAAGCAGCCCATACTTTTGCACAGCTGCTGCGTGAAGGTGCAGAAAAGAAAGAGATAGATACTTTGTTCATGGGCTTTACGGAAGCGGAAGCTGTCAAGCTGTTTGCCAATACCTATCTTGCACTGCGTGTCAGCTACTTCAATGAACTGGATACCTATGCGGAAATGAAAGGTCTGAATACGCAGGAAATCATCAACGGTGTATGCCTGGATCCGAGAATCGGTATGCATTATAATAATCCTTCTTTTGGTTATGGCGGATACTGCCTGCCGAAAGATACCAAACAGCTTCTGGCAAATTATGAAGAAGTTCCCGAAAACCTGATAGAAGCTATCGTGGAAAGCAACCGTACCCGAAAAGACTATATCGCAGACAGAGTGCTTGAAATTGCGGGTGCTTATCAGGCAGATGATGCCTATGACAAAGCAAAGGAAAAAGAAGTGATCATCGGGGTTTATCGGCTGACGATGAAAAGTAACAGTGATAATTTCCGCCAAAGCTCTATACAGGGTGTTATGAAACGTATAAAGGCAAAGGGTGCGACCGTGATCGTCTATGAACCGTCACTCGAAGACGGAAGTACGTTCTTCGGCAGCAGGATCGTCAACGACCTTGAAAAATTCAAGGAAGAATCACAGGCTATTATTGCAAACCGCTATGATAGCTGTCTTGATGATGTTCGCAGCAAGGTCTATACGAGGGACTTGTTCGGAAGAGATTGAGGAAAAATTTATGATACTGGAAAAATATAGTGTATTGATGCCGCTTTATATAAAAGATAATCCGGATTGGTTCAACATGAGTCTGAAAAGCATATTGGCTCAGACTGCCAAGCCGGACGAAATATTTATTACCTGCGATGGTGCGGTTTCCCCCGAACTTGAAGCAGTATTACAACAGTATGCGGAGCAGTTTCCGGAATTGTTCCGTATTTACAGGATTCCCGATAATGTAGGACTTGGAGTTGCGTTGGCAAGATCGGTGCCGCTGTGCAGGAATGAATTGATTGCAAGAATGGATGCGGATGATTTTGCGGTTCCGGAAAGATGCGAAAAACAACTGAAAGTGTTTTATGAACATCCGGAGCTGGATGTCGTGGGAAGCAATGTTGAGGAATTCATTGATGATATGGACAATGTGGTAGCTCATGTCGTTCTTCCGGAACATAATGAAGAAATCATCAAATTTGCAAAAAGAAGATGTCCTATCAGACACCCTTCGCTGATGTATAAAAAATCTGCCGTGCTGAAAGCCGGAAATTATCGGGATTACAGACACGCACAGGATTACAATCTGATTGTGCATATGCTGCTGGCAGACTGTAAGATATATAATATACAGGAAAATTTAACTTATATGAGAGTGAGCCGGGATTTTTACAAAAGGCGTGGCGGTCTGAAACAGGCAAAGCTTGTATTGAAACTGAAAAAAGAATTCTATGACTGTAAATTTTACAGCCTGTGGGATTATATCGTTTCGGGATACGGCAATGCATTTGTGGCAATTTTACCTAACAAAGTAAGGGCGGCGTTTTACAGCAAATTTCTCAGATGACCGGCAAAAAAAATTGGATGAAAGGGGAATTTATGTAACCGATGTATAATGTCTTGCACGTAATAGGTTATATGGGTTCGGGCGGAGATACCAGCGTTGTTCTTGATGTTTTGGATAATATGGACAGTTCCGAATTTCATTTTGACTTTGTTACGCATTCCGGAGCAAAAGAGGACTGTATCGGACTTATCAGAAAAAAAGGTTCAAAGGTCTTTATTATGGATGGTGATGTGCGTCAGCTCGGACTGCGTAGGTATTATAAGGATTTTTTGGATTTGCTGGAAAAATCGGAAACAAAATATGATGCGATCCATGTCCATACGGGTATGCAGTCGGGCGTTGCATTGTCGGCAGCCCGCAAGGCAGGCATACCGAATAGGATATGCCATTCTCATGTAACGTCTATACAGAGGAAAGCGTCTGTCATAAAGAAAATAGTCGCTGTACCGATATTCCGTTATCTGTATATGAAAAATTCCACTCAAAAAGTTTCCTGCAGCAGAGATTCGGGAAATTTTTTATATGGCAGAAAAGCGGATTTTACAGTGGTTTATAATGCGGTGGATACCGAAAGATACCTCAATATTTCACCGCAAAAAGTATATGAAACAAAAAAATCTCTCGGGTTCGGTGAAAATGATATTCTGATAGGTCATGTTGCGAGAATGCGGAATATGAAAAATCAGAGATTTGTTTTGTCGCTTGCGGAAAAATTGTCTGAACAGGCGGAAACGGCAAATATAAAATTTGTTTTGGTTGGAGAAGGCACGGACTTTGAGGAAATAAAAAGACTTGCCGAAAATATGCCGAATGTGACGCTGACAGGCAGGCGTTCGGATATACCTGTATTGATGAAAATGTTTGATTGTGTGATATTGCCGTCACTGCCGGGCGAGGGATTTCCCGTGACAATGCTCGAAGCACAGGCGGCAGGGTGCAGATGTATTATATCGGAAAATGTGACGAATGAAGTGGAAGTGGGCTTGAAGCTTGTGAAAAGCATTCCTTTGAGTGATACGGAGGCTTGGTTGTCGGAATTGAAGTCTGTTTCCGTATCGAAAGATACAGGAAGTATGTATGCCGAAAAATTGATGGCTATGGGGTTCAGCAGCGAACAATTTGTAAAAAACTGGCTGAATTTGTATAAATAAAGCTATTGGTAAATGATTGTACTGCCGAATGTAGCGGAAGCTTCCACTAAAAGTCCGAACAGGAAAATTGAAACCATTTGAAGATTATGGATGATTGGATAAGAGGGAAAAAAATGAAAGAAAAGCCGATTGTGACTGCTGTTCTGACAACATATAAAAGACCTGTTGAAATAGTGGGGCGTGCATTGAAAAGTGTAGTGGAGCAGACTTACGAGGAACTTGAAATTATTCTTGTGAATGATTTTCCGGAAGATGAAAAACTCTCAAAAGAGCTTATCGGTTTATGCCGAGGTTTTGAGAGGAATGTGGTTTATCTGCCTATGAAAAAGAATTCGGGTGCAAACGCAGCAAGAAACTATGGTGCGGGTGTATCTAAGGGAGCATTCATTGCTTTTTTGGATGATGACGACGAGTGGAGTCCCGAAAAAATAGAATTGCAGATGCAAAAGATGACAGATGACAATATCGGTATAGTATACTGCAATACATGGATAAATTCGGAAAAGTCACACAGCATAAAACCTCGTTTCAAAAATGCCAAGCCCGAAGGAAATATATATCCGGTTCTGTTTGGCAAAAATGTGGTGGGATCGACATCGTTTCCGTTGATAAGAAAAAAGGCTTTTGATGAAGTGGGAGGATTTAATGAAACAATGCCTGCCCTTCAAGATATGGAACTGTGGCTGAGAATTGCACAATCATACACGGTGAAATATATACACAAGCCTCTTGGGACATATTACTTCTATATCGGAGACCGTATATCATCTCATTCGGATCGCAGAATTGCAGGATACAATAAGATCTATGATGAGCATAAGGAATATCTGGAACATCATAAAAAAGCAAAAGCGGGTTTTGATATATTGGGAGTTACGCTGTATATCAATGCCGGAGATAGGAAGTATGCGTGGAAACTGCTTATGGAAGCGATAAAGCTTGCTCCGGGAAATATCAAAGTGAATTTGTTTACTTTGATAAAATGGATCATAAGATGGTTTGTTCCCGCAAAGATTGTTTGATTTTTCCGAAAAATGAGGATTGGATTTTATGTATATATATTTTATTCAATTTGCAGCTATTGCTGTCGCAGGCTTTTTGATTGATGCAAATGCCAGCAAAAAAAAAGCAAGACAATTTTTGATATTTTCATTCGGTCTGCTGATTTTGCTGTCAGCTTTGCGGAGCCAGAATATCGGAACAGACCTGGCGGTTCATTATGCCAGAAGATATGATCTTATCTCTTCATACGACTGGAGTGATATACCGCAGTTTGCAAAAATTTCGACGTATGAAATAGGTTACTGCTATCTGATGAAAGCTTTGAGCGTGATTTCTCCCGATATACAGTTTTTTATAGTCAGCACCAGCATATTCACGTTGGGTACGGTAGGCTGGTTCATTTACAGAAATTCATGTGATGTCAAAATGAGTACATATGTGTTTGTACTGACGTGTACTTATTATAACTATATGAATATCGTGCGTCAGGCAATAGCTATCAGCATTGTTCTGATAGGATATGAGATTCTCAAAAAACCTAAAAACAAAATTGTCGGTACTGTCCTGTATATACTGATAGTTATGCTTGCGGCAACCGTTCATGCGTCTTCCGTCTTTTGTCTGCTGTTTATTCTGTTCAGCGGATTGAAATTCCGAGAAAAAGAATTGTTGACAAGTGTCATCATTACTGTAATAGTTTTTGTTTTTTATGAGCAGATTCTGAATGTTTTTTTGAAGATCTTCGGTGTTGACTACTATGGCTATCTGACGAAAGAAGTAGAAAGTGTCGGTCATTTTAATATCCAGAGCGTCTATATGCTTTTGACGATAGCAGCGGCATTCATTCTGGGCTGTATTACAATGATAATCAAAAAGGGTAATCCGGGCGAGAAAATAAAATTGACCGAAAGATTCCGAAAGCTTTCTCTTAACGAAAGTTTTCTTCTGTATACGGGACTGTTTGCAACGATTTGCCGTTTGATGGTTTTCAGAATGAATATTATTAACCGATTTTCCTATTTTCTTATCCCCTTTGTATTGCTGCTTTATCCTGCGGCACTGTACGGTTTCCGGCTTAAAGCAAATCAGCGTAAAGTGAAAATATTTATTTATCTGTTTCTCGGCGTGTACTTCGTATGGATGACGATCAGTTATGAAGCACTGTTTCATCGAACCGTACCATACGAATTTTTCTGGCAGATGCAGTAAGAGATTGATTAGACGGTTTATGCATTGTTTTTGAACATGGCTTGATATTAAGCTGACACAGGGGGATACAATAGTGAAATACTTAATATTTACCGGAAGTATTTTGAATATGGGCGGAGCACAAATGTATGTGAAAAATAAAACGGAATATATGCGGTCTGCCGGCTGGGAAGTATATGTATTTTCGGGGTTGGAAGGAACCGTCATGCTCGGCGGGCTTATGAAATATAAAGATATGATCATTCCCGAACTGGACTGTTATCCCGATATGATTTCCGACAGGAAAAAAAAGCAGATCATAAAACTGATGATGAATATTATCGATGTTTCCGCTCCGACGGAAGAAACGATTATCATAGAGTCGAATACGCTGCATATGTCATGTTGGGCAGAGATGCTTGCCGAAAAACTCCGTGCCAAGCATTATATGTTTTTGCTTGATGAACACTTTAACTACGGGGAAGAATATTATGATTTTATCGAATTCAAATATAAGCGTAGTGAAACAGCGGTGATAAAGGGAGATTATATCCGTGCTTTATTGAAAAACCGTGTAAAAGTCGATGATCCCTCCCGCTGGCAGCTGAATGCTTTTTGTACAAATGTAGTTGAGGACATAAAAGACGAAAGATTTGACCATATCGGTCATGATGAATTTGACTGCATATTATGCAGTCTTGGCAGACTTAATAAATCCTATATACCGAATGTTGCCGAAGGATTTGAAAAATTTGCTGCCGGCAATCCCGATAAAAAAATATGCTGCGTATTTATAGGAGATCAGCCGGTTGGCTATACTCCCGATATGAATAAATTGATAGAACGGAAATTGTCCGGGCTGAAAAATGTCACTCTGCTGATGATGGGATATGTGTATCCGATACCGGAGTCTTTTTTAAGACAGACGGATGTGGCAGTAGCGGTTTCGGGAAGTGCCAGTGTTTTGTGGAGTTACGGTGTAAAGACGATCACAATGGACGTTTCGGACAATCAGCCGATAGGCGTATTGGGATATACCACCAAAAACAATCTGAACCGTGACGGAGAAACGGTTTGCAGTCTGGATATATGGCTTGAACGCATCGTAAATAAAAATTATCTGAGTGATTATATTTTTGAACCAAAGAAAATGACCGATGCGTCAAAATGGTTTGAAAAGCATATGGAATTTGCGGAAAAAAGCTGTCGGGAAAAAGAATATTATAATATGTATGGTGTCAGGACACGCACATTCAAAAAACGGCTGAAAAAAATATTGATCTGTATTTTTGGTGTGGGAGGAAGCCACAGGATTGTTTCTTTTTTCAAAAATCTGTTTGATAGGTGAACAAAATGGAACTTAATGATAAAAATCAAGTGAAAAAAACAGGTGTATTATCCAATTTTCTCTGGCGTTTTGCGGAGAGATGCGGAGCACAGATAATACAGTTTGTTGTTTCTCTGATACTCGCAAGAATACTTGCACCCGAAGCATACGGTACGATTGCGTTGGTACTGGTATTTTCCCAGATATTGCAGGTATTTGTTGACAGCGGTTTCGGCAGTGCCCTCATACAGAAAAAAGATGCCGATGAACTGGACTTTTCGTCGGTATTCTGGTTCAATATCGTGTGGTGTCTGGTGCTTTACGGAATCATATTTTTTTGTGCTCCCCTGATAGCGAACTTTTACAATGATGAAACACTGACGGCTGTTGTCAGGGTACTGTGCCTTGTGGTAGTGGTATCGGGACTGAAAAATGTCCAGCAGGCATACGTTTCACGCACCATGCAGTTCAAACGCTTTTTTTGGGCAACGCTTGTCGGAACAATTGCATCGGCAGTATCGGGTATATCCCTTGCACTGCTTGGGTTCGGTGTATGGGCGTTGGTAGCTCAGAAACTTGTAAACCTTGTAATTGATACCATTATGCTGTGGTTTACGGTAAGATGGCGTCCGAAATTCATCTTCTCTTTTGAGAGGCTTAAAAAGCTGTTTTCATTTGGCTGGAAACTGCTGGTTTCTTCCCTGCTCGAAACGCTTTACAACAACCTCCGTCAGTTGATCATCGGCAAGGTCTATACAAAAGAAGATCTGGCTTATTACAATCAGGGTGTTCTGTTTCCGAAAGCAATCGTTGAAAATGTCAATACATCCATAGACAGTGTATTACTGCCCACCATGTCCAAAGCACAGGACGATCCCTCCCGTGTAAAACAAATGACAAGGCGTGCCATCAAGACAAGTACTTATATTATGGCACCGCTGATGATGGGACTGGCATTCTGTGCCAATACGATTGTTTCCGTCATTCTTACGGATAAGTGGCTGCCATGCGTTCCGTTTTTACAGATATTCTGCATAACTTATATGTTCTATCCCATACACACCGCCAATCTGAATGCGATAAAAGCAATGGGAAGAAGCGATTTGTTTCTGATACTGGAAATTGTAAAAAAAGTTGTCGGTTTTGCAGTGCTGTTTGCTACGCTGTGGTTCGGTGTGCTTGTAATGGCATACAGTCTGCTTTTTACAAGTCTGGCAAATCAGATCATCAATTCGTGGCCGAATAAAAAATTGATGAATTACGGTTATCTGGAACAGCTGAAAGACATACTGCCCGGGATT
>Ga0256407_10011283_pt1 | contig 12398 bp, 11 predicted proteins | sample RumenRJG_04DNA_FD_193489 | JGI IMG/M metagenome (GOLD analysis project Ga0256407, IMG submission 193489) | Bovine rumen microbial communities from Lethbridge, Alberta, Canada - RJG_04 | ecosystem: Host-associated > Mammals > Digestive system > Stomach > Rumen | place: Canada: Alberta... | reverse complement strand
CTGTGCGGCGAAATGATCAAAGGCGGCGCAGAAGGTTCTCTTATGAGCGGAAGCGGACCTTCAGTCTTCGGATTATTTAAGGATAAGACTGTGGCGGACATTTTAAAGAAGGAAATGGAAGCAAGATATCCCGGAGTATTCTTTTATTCCGGAAATCTTATATAGATATACAAGTCTTATGGTGAGGTTATTGGGGAATTCATGAGGAGGGAACGGAGATGAAGGATTATCTGAGAGTTGAAGCTGATGAATTTACGCCACTACGTGATGTGGTATGCAAGACACTTCGCAGAGCTATTCTGGCAGGTAAGATGCCTCCCGGAACAAGGCTTTTGGAGGTTCACCTGGCAGACGAGATGGGTGTCAGCAGAACCCCTATACGTGAGGCTATAAGAGTGCTTGAGCAGGAAGGTCTTGTTATAATGAGACCCAGACGCGGAGCAGAAGTGGCTAAGATCACGGTTCCGCAGATGAGAGATGTTCTTGAATTAAGAACTGTCCTGGATGTGCTGGCGGTTGAACTTGCCTGCGAGAGGGCTACGGACGAAGATATCAAAGAGATAGAGAAGGCAGCCAGGGAATTCGAACAGGCTGTTTATGATGGCGATCTTCATGTGATGATAGAGAGGGATACCGTATTTCACAGAATGCTGGTAGCCGGATCACACAACAAGAAACTTATTGTTGTTAATCACGATATGGAGGATCAGGTCAATCGTTACCGTTACGAGACCGAGAAGGAAGCTTCCGCGAGAGGAACTCTCTTAAAAGATCATGAGGCCATTATCAAGGCGATAAAGGAAAGGGATAAGAATGCTGCCAGCGAAGCTGCCAGAGTCCATGTTTCAAGGCAGATGGAGGAGTTCCTTAAAAGATATCCCGATGAACAGGAAGCATAATGAAAGGTTTTTATGAATAAGGAAGTACTGATATCAATACGCGGTCTGCAATATCAGGGACCCGGAAACGAGCAGGGAAGTGCAGAGGCAATACTTGCCGGAAGATATTATCTGAAAGACGGAGCAAGATATCTCATATATGATGAGCCGGAGGAAGATTTTGATAAGGGCTCCCATACAATGATCAAGATAACGGATGACCGTGTAGAACTTTCAAGAAAAGGTCCGGTCACCGTAAGCATGAATTTTCTTAAAGGTCAGAAGAATCTTTGCAGTTACAAGACGCCTTTCGGAAGTCTTATGGTTGGTATCGATACTACGGACATCAGGCTTGATACCCCGGATGATGATACTTTAAAGCTTGAGATCTTCTACAATCTGGACATCAACTATTCATTCTATGCGGAATGCCATATGGAGCTTGAAGTAAGATCAAAAGAAACGGCAGGCCCATTGTTTTCAGAAAAGATGTGATCAAAAAAAGAGCGGCCATCCGCTCTTTTTTAGTGCTTTCCGAAATCTTACTTTGAGGGCTTTGCTCCTGCCTTTTCCTGTGCGGCTTCGAGAGCTCTCTTAAAGATGCCTTTCTTTTTCTTGCTCTTTTCATCAAGCTTTGTTCCGTGAACACCTCTGACTGCCGTGATGTAGTTACCGCTTATGGTAGCTTTAACTTCTTTCTTCACGGGGATGGTCTCGAATACAGCCTCATCACAGAACATTGTCATGATCTGGGGACCGATCTTAACCTTGACCATGGGAACCTTGATGCCTCTTGAGATCCTGGGAACCTGTTCCAAAACGGCAGCAGGAAGATTAGCATCTTTGATCTTTTTCTTCTGCTTATCAATGATGAGCATGGAAACCGACTGCTTGTTTGCTTCAATAGCAGCCTGCTGTTCATCCTGTCTTGCCTTCATCTTCTTGCCGACGAAATAAAGGACTACTATCGCCACCAGAAAGACTGCAAGGATGATCAGAGTGATTGTTAAACCGGAATTCATTTATATACCTCCGCAAAAAGCTGATTTTCTTATTAACGATCAAATTTTCCGTATAAAGAATGCAAATATTTTATCATTAAGATGATCGTTATGCAACGTCACGACCGCTCAGGTTGACCGCCCTGATTCTTAAAGGTAAAATAACGTCGGAGAATCAGTTATGTCCGATATCAAAGAAAAAATGACAGATCAGGGGAACGGAAGTACCCGGATCCGCCATTTTGACAGAAGAAGAGCAAAATATCACGGACTGATAAGGGCCGCTACCGTACTTACCGTACTTTTCCTTCAGGTGGCATTTATCGCGGCACTGGCTTATTGGCTGCAGACCGACGGTCTGAAGATATATTTTGTTGTAGAACTCCTTTCCATAGCCATTGTTTTCGGACTGGTTAACAGTGAAGCTTACAACCAGACCTTTTGGATCGTCATACTGTTAGTCCTTCCCGGATTTGGATTTATATTATATTTCTTCTGGGGCAGTTTCAGAAAAGACTTCGTGGTCAACTCCGGACTCAGGAAGAGAGAAGCGGAGGCACTGAAAAGACTTCCGGACAATAAAGAACAGCTGGAAGAGCTGGCACAGGTTCATCCCAATAAGATACAGATATCCAATTACCTGTCAAAGGAAGGCTTTCCCGTATACAGTAATACCGTGCAGAAGTATTATCCCATCGGCGGTGAGGAACTTGCCAATGATTTCGTGGATGATCTGAAAAAAGCAAAGCACAGTATCCTGATGGAATTCTTTATCGTCTATGACGGTAAATGGTGGCGCGAGATAGAGGATGTTCTGGTGTCCAAGGCCGCCGAAGGTGTGGATGTGCGAGTGCTCATCGACGATTTTGGAAGCATATTCATGGACACGGTGTCCATGAAAAAAGAGATGCGCAGATGCGGGATTAAGCTTGAATCATTTAAGCCCATCAACAAGCGAATCTCATCCATCAATTTCAATTATCGTAATCATCAGAAGATAATGGTTGTGGACGGTACTGTCGGTTATACCGGCGGATGCAATCTGGCTGATGAATATGTTAACAGGATAAAGCGTTTCGGTGGATCCGAGTGGAAGGATTCAATGGTAAGGCTTGAAGGCGAGGCTGTATGGACACTTACCAACATCTTTTTGATGATGTGGGAAGACAGCACGGGCAAAGAGGTGGAAGATCCGTCTGTATATAAGCCCAGATGGAAAGTTGAGGATCAGGGATTTGTTCAGCCCTTCTCGGGAGGTCCCCATAAGGCGCCTTTCAATCCGGTTGAGGGTGCGTATACCCGGATGATATCCAAAGCCAGAGATTACATTTATATTACTACGCCTTATCTGGTCCTTGATGAAAGACTTACGGGATATCTGATAGATGCGGCAATGAGCGGGGTTGATGTCAGGATACTGACTCCCCGGATCTACGATAAATGGTACGTTTACATGGTGACTGTCTCCAATTACGGAAAGCTCTTAAGAAACGGAGTCAGGATATTTGAATACATCCCGGGATTTATTCATGAAAAGGATGTGGTGGCCGATGACGAGTGTGCGATATGCGGAACCATCAATCTTGATTTCCGGAGCATGCATACTCATCATGAGAACGGGGTGTTTTTCAGCAGAACTCCCATTGTGGATGAAATACGTGATAATATATTAAAGTCTTTTTCCAAGAGCGAGGAAGTTACCTATGAGGAATGGAAGAAGCGTCCGACTGCCGAGAAGATAATGCAGTGGTTCTTCAAACTGACGAGCCCGTTGCTTTGACGGCGGCAGACAGGAACAGATATTTAAGGACAGTTATATTTAGAAAGGATATAAAGAAATGATCTCAAAGAAATTCAAAGACATGTGCAATACTCCTTCCGTTATCCGTGCACTTGCAGGATATGCGAACGAGAGAGGAAAAGAGATAGGATACGAGAACGTATTTGATTACACTCTCGGCAATCCTTCGGTTCCCGTTCCGGAAGAGTTTAATAAGGCTTTAAGAGATCTTACCGCAGAGCTTCCTTCTTCTGCCCTTCACGGATACAGTCCGAACCCCGGTAATCCCGAAGTTCGCTCCATAATAGCGGAATCCCTTAAGAGAAGATTCGGTATCCCTTATGAGCAGAAGCATATTTTTATGACTTCCGCAGCAGCATCTGCTTTGGCACATGCCGTAAGATGCGTTACCGAACCCGGAGATGAAGTGCTGACTTTTGCGCCTTTCTTCCCCGAGTATAATCCTTACATCAATCAGAGCGGAGCAGTGCTTAAGGTTGTTCCCGCCAATACGGAAGATTTCCAGATCAATTTCGAAGCATTTGAGGAGATGATGAATGAGAAGGTTCAAGCCGTTCTCATCAATACCCCCAACAATCCTTCGGGTATCGCATATTCTTCGGCTACTTTAAAGAAACTTGCCGATTTCCTCTATGCAAAGCAGGAAGAATACGGACACGAGATATTCCTTATTTCAGATGAACCTTACAGAGAGATCGTCTTCAAAGGTGCTGATGCTCCTTATGTTTCAACATTCTATGACAATACGATCTCATGCTACAGTTACTCCAAGTCTTTGTCGATCCCCGGAGAACGTATCGGATACGTTGCGGTGAATCCCAAGGCAAAGGATGCTGACATGCTGGTTCCGATGTGCGTTCAGGTTTCCCGCGGAATAGGACATAACTGTCCTTCATCCATAATCCAGATGGCAACGGCAAGATGTGTTGATATGACCAGCGATCTTTCTGTTTACGAGACCAATATGAATCTTCTTTATGATGAATTCGTAAAGCTCGGCTTCACTGTTGTTAAGCCCGGCGGAACTTTCTATATCTTCCCCAAGGCGCTTGAGGACGATGCGGTTGCATTCTGCGAGAAGGCGAAGAAATATGATCTTATATTTGTTCCCAGTGACAGCTTCGGTGTTCCGGGATACTTCAGAGCAGCATATTGCATAGATACGGAGAAGGTTAAGAGATCTCTGCCTGTTCTCGAGAAGTTTGTAAAGGAAGTATACGGTAAGTAAGTTTTATGGATACACTGATAGAATTATTCAAAGCCCTGTTGTTTGGGGCTGTGGAAGGCATCACTGAATGGTTGCCCGTATCGAGCACCGGACATATAATACTGCTTAACGGTTTTGTGAAGTTCGATATTCCGGGAACAGCTGCAGAGCAGGCAGCGTTTATGGAATTCTTCGATGTTGCCATACAGCTGGGTGCGATCCTTGCGGTTGTGATCTTGTTTTTTAAACAGATATGGCCCTTCGGTATCGAAGACAGAGATGCCGAAGTGAAGCTTAAGGTCGGAGATCTTGAAAGTCACGTCATCAGGATCTGCGGACCCCTGATCATCAAGAAGGATATTCTTTTCCTTTGGATAAAGATTGCGGTTGCCTGCCTTCCGGGCTTTGCCTATGGTGTATTACTCGATGATATGGTGGAAACTCTCACCGGACCTTATAAAACGATCATTGTGGCGGTAATGCTGATTTTAGTCGGTATATTGTTCATCATAGTTGAGTCTGTGAAGAAAAACGAGAGACCACGGGTAAGGAAGATATCTGACATATCATATCTGATGGTAATAGTTACGGGTGTGGCTCAGGTCATAGCCGGAGTACTTCCCGGAACCAGCAGGTCAGGAGCGACGATAATAGCGGGGCTGTTGATGGGACTATCAAGAACCGTTGCGGCAGAGTTTACTTTTTTCCTCGCTATACCTACAATGTTTGGTGCAAGCCTGCTTAAGCTTATTAAATTTTTGAAAAACGGAATGACCTTCAGCGGTATGGAGATCGCTGTTTTATCGGTTAGTTCGATAGTGGCATTTGCGGTATCACTGCTCGCGCTTAACTTCCTGATGGGATACGTCAAGAAGCATGACTTCAAAGTGTTTGGCTGGTACAGGATAGTACTCGGATTGGCTGTCCTGGGGCTTGTACTTGGAGGGGTATTGAGATGAATGAAGAAGAATTTCTTCATCTGAATCAGCAATATATAACAGGAATGCGGCCGATAGTACGCAAGAATTCTTTTTATTCGGATACTACCGGCAATTTCATATCGCCTGAGCAGCCGGAGTGTTTTGATGTTATGACGGTTCGCTTTCGTGCTGCACACAATAATCCCGACAGTGTCTATCTTATTCACGACGGTGAAAAGATTCTCATGGAGTGTTACGACTATGATGAGCTTTTTGATTATTATCGCGTGAATGTCCACCTTGGCGAGAGCCAGTATTCATATTATTTTGAAATCTGTGTAGGTAATATAACTCTTATTTTTGATACAAGAGGAGTTGTTAAGCAGGCGGATGAACATTTTTATTTTCGTGTCATCCCCGGGTTTAAGACCCCCGAATGGGCTAAGGGCGCCGTAATGTATCAGATTTTCGTAGACAGATTCTGTAACGGTGATCCGGATAATGATGTTCTAACCAATGAGTATTGCTACATAGGAGAAAAGGTCAACCGGATCGATGACTGGAACAGATATCCTGACGGAATGGATGTAAGGAATTTCTACGGCGGTGATCTTCAGGGCGTACTGAATAAGCTGGACTATCTGGCAGATCTGGGCGTTGAGGTCATATATCTCAATCCCATCTTCGTATCACCTTCAAATCATAAATACGATATCCAGGATTACGATCATATAGATCCTCATTTCGGTAAGATAGTTCATGATGAAGGTGAGCTTCTTTCTGAAGGCGATCGTGACAACAGCCATGCGACACGATACATAGACAGAGTGACCAACAGGGAAAATCTGGAGGCGGGCAACAGACTGTTTGCCGAGCTTGTTGCAACCGCGCACAGCCATGGCATCAGAGTCATAATTGACGGAGTGTTCAATCATTGCGGTTCTTTCAACAAGTGGTTAGACCGTGAGAGGATCTATGAAAATGCCGAGGGTTATGAGAAGGGTGCATATATAGCAAAAGACAGCCCTTATCATGATTATTTTAAATTCTATGAGGATAAATGGCCCTACAATCACAGTTATGACGGATGGTGGGGAAATGACACCATGCCGAAGCTTCGATATGAGACATCCAAGAGCCTCAGAGAATATATCTTAAGGATAGCGAAGAAGTGGGTTTCTCCGCCTTACAATGCAGACGGATGGCGTCTTGATGTTGCGGCGGATCTGGGAGAATCCACGGAATATAACCATAAGTTCTGGCAGGAATTCAGAAAAGCGGTAAAGGAAGCCAATCCCAACGCTATAATACTTGCGGAGCATTACGGCTCCCCTGCTGCGTGGCTTCAGGGAAATGAGTGGGATACTGTCATGAACTATGATGCGTTCATGGAGCCGGTGTCCTGGTTCCTGACGGGTATGCAGAAACACAGCGATGAGTTCAGACAGGATCAGGAAAACAATTCAGATAATTTCTGGAATTGCATGTTCTATCATGTGGCAGATATGACGACACCTTCGATCCTTACAGCCATGAATGAACTGTCTAATCATGATCATTCGCGTTTTCTTACACGAACCAATCATAAGACAGGAAGAACGGGAACGCTTGGCCCCGCTGCTGCGGAGGAAGGTATCAATAAGGCTGTTATGAGAGAAGCGGTGCTCCTTCAGTTTACCTGGATAGGCGCTCCCACTATCTACTATGGTGACGAAGCCGGCGTATGCGGATTTACTGATCCGGACAGCAGACGTACTTATCCCTGGGGCAACGAAGATAAGGAAATGATAGCATTTCACAAGAAGATGATAGCTATCAGAAAGAAATACCATGAGATGAAGCATGGTTCCATCAAGGTGATAAAGCAGGGAAGAGGTCTTATTGCCTTCGGACGTTTTGACAGGGAAGGTCAGTCTGCGATATTGATAAATAATACGCCAGAGGAACGTACGGAAGAATTCTCTTTCTGGGAACTTGGCATTAAGAAGAATGCTACTATCAAGCAGATCATGCTTACGTGGGAAGATGGATTTGACGATTCCGTAAGGGAGTACTGGCTTGAGAACGGACGGATAACACTTACACTTCCGGCATATTCCGCAACTATCATGAGACATGCAGGAGACGGAGAATTAAAATTCTGAGCATCGGGATCATGTAGCGGATAATATATATCTATATTATTTTTAACCCGGATGTATCTTATCATTCGGGTTTTCTAAAGAAAACTGAGAGGTAAAGATGAAAAAGAGATTTTGCGCTCTTTCGATAACAATGATCATGACGGCGTGCTCGCTTACGGCATGTACCGGAAAAAATAACGGCGCCTCCGGAAGTGGTGAGCCTGTAGCTGCTGCGCCGGCAACCGAGAATGCACAGACTTCGGAAGTGGTGGAAGAGCCGGTTATCACTTCTGTTGATGCTCCCATAACTGAGGGATGGGATGAGAGCAGGAAGATATTTATTTATTCCTGGAATGATGATCTTAAAGTCCGCCTCGATATGGTCCTGGCAAAGTATCCGCAGTACAGGGATTATTGCGAGTATATAGATCTTAATATGTCCGGCACGGATGAAGATTATGTGAAGGCTATAGAGGAAGCCATGAAAAACAGTGACAAGTACCCGTCCATAATACCTTCGGACGATGCATTAACCGCAAGTTTTACGGAATCGGGAGAAGTTCTTTCCATGGATGAGCTTGGTATCACGGCAGATATGTATTCAAGCGCATATCGATATACTGTTGAGAGAGCTTCATATAACGGAAATCTTATGGCACTTACCTGGCAGGCAACTCCGGGATGTTTTGTATATCGTACCGATATAGCTGAGCTTGTTCTCGGTTCATCGGATCCGCAGACAGTTCAGGAAGCGGTAAATGACTGGGATGCTTTTTTCGCTACCGCAGACAGGATAAAAGCTTCGGGATACAAGATGCTTTCCGGACCGGATGATATAAGCTATGCCGCGCTGGATCAGCAGACTGATCCCTGGATCACTGTAAGCGCTGACGGGACAGAGCTGCTGTCTCTTGATGATTCTATATCGTCCTACTTTGAAAATTCAAAGCGTCTCTATGACGGTGGCTATACGGACAGAACGGTCATGGGAGACAGTGACTGGTCTGCAAATTTTGAAGATGATGTTTTCGGATATTTTGGATATCCCGAGTTCGTTTACAATTCGATCGCAACGACAGAAGACAGTGAGAAGAGCACTTTCGGAAAATGGAGTATATGCAGAGGACCTGTTTCCTTCCATAAGGGAGGAACATATTTATGCGTGGGAAGGGAGACTTCCAATCCCGCGTTATGCAGATTTCTTTTGTATGAGTTATGCTGTGATAAGGATATGATGTACGAAATATCGGCTAAGACATCCGACTTTGTCAATAACAGCGAAGCCATGGAACAGATCCTTGCGGATGGTGCGGGTAAAGCACCTGTTCTCGGGGAGTGTGATCCTGTAGAGATCTGGCTTGCGGCAGCTCCGGAGATAAGCCTTGATAACGGTTCATATCTGGATGGCTCTTTAAAGGAGATAGCGATAAGGACCGCTGCCGAATATAATTCCGGTGGATTTAAATCTGTTGAAGATGCTGTAGAACACGTTAAAGAAGAGGCCGGTAAAACCCATCCGCAGATAATGGTTGATTAAAGAGAAATAGTTATTAAAAAGTACCGATGTACGGTGGCCGGAAAGTGCGGAAAACTTTGACACTGCAGGCTTATTATGGTACTATAGCAAATACAAGTGCAACGGTTTTTCGTGGCATTTTGATGTGTTTTATCCGGAACAGACGTGCAGAAAAAAGTGTGCGGAGGAGCAGAGCTTAGATGGTTGATGTTAATCAGATCATGTATAACATGATCAAAAAGAGCAATTCCATTGAAACAAGCAGCGTTAATGAGATCGAGGAGATCGTAGATACAGGCCTGGACAAGACAGATGAGAATGTCCAGAAGATGGCGGCAGAGTATCTTGATGAGAAGGGGTATTCAAGAAGCCCTCAGAATCTCGATCAGGCAAAGCAGCACATTCTTGAAAGTTCTGCAGGTTCGGAAACGGTACGTGTGCGCAAGCGCCGTACAATGGTAGAGGATCTTCTGGAAGACATGGAAGAGGAAGACATGAGCAAGATCATGCAGTCCTGTCTTCTTGATAACCTGATAAGGATCAATTCCAAGCTGGATGTTCTTTCCGGCAAGCGTTATGAATACGCTGTTGAGATCGTTGACGAGATCGCACTGGACGGCGAAAAGCCTTCGGGATCTCTTATCGAATTCGTATCATTCCAGGGACTGCTCAATAAATATGCGGCAGCAGGTTATCGTGTTGTAGGCTTTACCGACAGAGAAGTCGGAAATCACAATAAGCTTATGATGAGCGGTTTTACCGGAACGCAGAAGCAGACAGTTATTATTTTCGAGAGAGAAGTAAAGAACTGATCTGTCTGAACAGTTAATCACAAAGACGCTATTCCGCGATGCGGGCGGCGTCTTTTTATGTAGAAAAGAGGATCAAATGAGAGAAATATCATCAGCCGATATCACGGCGGCAGTCAGGGAAATGTGCATTGAGGCAAATCACAAGCTTGCGCCGGATATGGTTAATGCACTGAAGAATGCAAAGGATCTCGAACAATCTCCCATAGGAAAAAGAGTACTTGGGCAGTTGGAAGAAAATCTTCGGATCGCAGAGGAAGATACCATACCCATCTGTCAGGATACGGGAATGGCGGTCTTTTTTGTTGAGATAGGACAGGATGTTCATGTTACGGGCGGATGGATTGAGAATGCCATCAATGAAGGCGTGAAAAAGGGATATACCGAAGGTTTCCTGCGCAAGTCTGTTGTAAAGAGTCCCATAGACAGAGTCAATACAGGTGACAATACTCCTGCGGTCATACATTATTTTATGGTACCGGGTGATCAGATCCGTATCACACTTGCTCCGAAAGGTTTCGGAAGTGAGAATATGAGCCGTGTTTTCATGCTTAAGCCGGCAGATGGTATAGAAGGGATCAAGAATGCTGTTGTTACTGCGGTCAGGGATGCAGGTCCGAATGCATGTCCTCCAATGGTAGTGGGAGTCGGTATCGGAGGCACTTTTGAAAAATGTGCGCTGCTTGCAAAGAAGGCACTCACACGTTCCGTTGAAGAGGGGGCTTCCGATCCGGAGATCAGGAACCTTGAAAAAGATATATTGGAAAGGATCAATAAAAGCGGAATAGGACCTGCAGGCCTGGGAGGGACTGTCACTGCTCTGGCTGTAAATATCGAAACATATCCTACTCATATAGCAGGACTTCCTGTTGCGATAAATATCTGCTGTCATGTAAACAGGCATTCTGTCAGAGTGCTGTAAGAGATGAGGAAGACAGGATAACGGTTCGGAAAAAACAGAGGTAGTAAGATGAGCGAAGAGAGAATAACGGTAACGGCGCCTTTCAAGGCTGAAGAGATAAAGAAACTTAAAGCGGGTGATTATGTTTTTATAAGCGGGACTATATATACTGCCCGTGACGCCGCGCACAAAAGGATGCAGGAAGCCCTTGACAGAGGAGATAAGCTTCCGCTGGATCTGAATGAAAATGTGATCTATTATATGGGACCTTCGCCTGCGCGTGAAGGACGCCCGATCGGATCGGCCGGCCCTACTACGGCAAGCAGGATGGATAAGTATGCTCCTGCGCTTCTCGATCTCGGACTTAAGGGAATGATCGGAAAGGGAAAAAGGAGCGAAGCGGTTCATGATGCAATAGTAAGAAACGGTGCGATATATCTTGCTTCGGTAGGCGGAGCAGGTGCGTTACTGTCCAAGGCGATCGTAGAATCTGAAGTTATAGCATATGACGATCTTGGGACCGAGGCTATCAGAAAACTTAAAGTGAAAGATTTCCCTGCGGTAGTAGTGATAGATTCCGAAGGAAATGATCTGTACAAGACAGCGCCCGCGGAATATTGCAGGGAGTGAAAAAACTGTCTTGACAGTTAAATATCAACTTCGTATAATGAAATACGCGCTCTTAAAGGGCGCGTGAATATGGAATAAAGTAAGTAATTCGGAGAAGTACTCAAGAGGCCGAAGAGGCGCCCCTGCTAAGGGTGTAGGTCGGGCAACCGGCGCGAGGGTTCAAATCCCTCCTTCTCCGTAAACAGTTCCCTGAAGTATAGGGGAGCTGTTTTTCATTCAGAGGACTATATTTACATAAAACCTGCAAACGGTTGACGTAATGATCCGAAAACAGCTTAAAATAAAGGTTTTTAAAGATTTTTAAAAATTTTTCAAAAAAGTTGTTGACAAACAATACAGACGGTGGTACTCTGATTGAGTCGCGCGGGAGAGCCCAAACGACAAGAACCTTGACAAAAAAACAGTAATGCAACCCCGAAGATTTCTTAAATAAATATCCTATTTTCGAAGGGATAAAACGGTTAGATAGAAATATCAAAACCAAGGAAATTATTCGGAAGAACGGTTCAACGAACCAAGTAAAAAAGGAAACTAAAGCCAGAATTAGTCTGGACAGTTTCGAACACTTTAATCGAGAGTTCGATCCTGGCTCAGGATGAACGCTGGCGGCGT
>Ga0256407_10011282_pt1 | contig 12399 bp, 9 predicted proteins | sample RumenRJG_04DNA_FD_193489 | JGI IMG/M metagenome (GOLD analysis project Ga0256407, IMG submission 193489) | Bovine rumen microbial communities from Lethbridge, Alberta, Canada - RJG_04 | ecosystem: Host-associated > Mammals > Digestive system > Stomach > Rumen | place: Canada: Alberta | collected... | reverse complement strand
TTCAGCAGATTATTTATTAAACAAAAGAACAGGAAATTTATTCAAAAAATTTGAAGAAGAATTAAAAATACTACCAGAAGATCATATACATGTAGGAGATAATGAATATTCCGATATAAAAATTCCCAAAAGTATGGGGATAAAAACAATTAAAACTACAAAGACTGAATATAATTTTGAGCCAGAAACAAATAGAGATTTTAATATTGATTTATCGAAAGTTAAAAAAACAGAAGAATTTGTAGAAAATAGATTGTTCAATACAGGTGTTGATTTAGCTCCATTATTATATTTTTTTGTTTATAGTATAATAGAATATGCAATAAAAAATAAAATTAAAAAAGTATATTATCAAACAAGAGAGGGAGAGACTTTTATTAAAATACATGAGATGATAAAGAAAAATAATCCATTTGGAATTCAAATTCCGGAATGTGATATTTTAGAAGTTAGTAGAATGGCTACTTTTTCAGCTTCTTTGAATCAATTTTCTATATCAGAATTGTTAAGATTATGGTCTCAGTATAGAATTCTTAGTATGAAAGCTTTATTTAAGACATTATCTATTGATATTGAACCATATAAGCAATATATGGGAAAATATGATTTAACTACAGAAGAAAATATTATAGATCCATGGTTTGATATTAGGGTTGTAAAGTTATGTGCTGATAAAGAATTTATTCAAAAAATTCAAATAGAATTAGATAGAAAAAGAGAAGAACTATTACTATTCTTTAAAGAAAAGAAAAATATTGTTAACGACAAAGAACCTCTTTTTGTAGTTGATATTGGATGGAGGGGAACAATTCAGGATAATTTATCTTATATTTTTACAAATAAAACAATAGATGGATACTATTTGGCTTTGTATGATTTTTATAATTTGCAACCAGAAAATACACATAAAAAAAGTTTTTTAGACAATAAGAATATTAGAGATAATGAAGTTGCAAGCATGATAACATTGTTGGAATGGATATATAATCCAGGGACAGGAAGTGTTATAGAATATAAAAATGGAGAAGCAATAAGGAAAGCTAAAGATAAAGAAACAAAAATAGTAAAAGAGTACATAAAACCAATGCAACAAGGAATGTTAGAAGGTGCAAATAAAATTAACGAATATATGAAATATCATCCATATCAAGCAGAAGAAAGTAAAAATTATATATATGATTTAATAAAAAAAATAAAGATGAAGCCAACTAAGGAATTAATAAATGCTTACTATAGTATGGTATTTAATGATACTTTTGGAACAGCTGAATATATTGAAAAAGAAGAAAAACTATCTTTAATTGATAGATTAAATATTTTTAAATGTAGGAATCTACTTAGACGAGAATCATGGAAAGAAGCGTTTATAATTCATAATGATATTAAATATATGAATACTCTATTGGAAATTAAAGGGGAATTAAGAAAGATATTTGGAAGGAAAAAAATATGAAAAAATATATTTTGTTATATGGAAATAAAAAGCTTGAAGATAATATATGTATAAAAAATATGTTTCCTAACAATAAAGAAATTAATTTAGGTTGGACAGATTTTGATTATAATATAAATATTAAAATTATAACTCAGATGATAAAAGATGGAATAGAGCAAGTTATATTTTTAGGTATGGAAATAGGCTGGGACAGATTAATCAAAACAATAAAAGAAAAATATCCTAATATAATAATAAAAATTATTTGTAATACTTTAGATAGTCTTTTGTACTATGAATATGAAAGAAATAATTTTTTTAAAATGTTAGAACTTTCAAAAGACAAAATAATAAATAATATTGCTTTTTTAAAAAAGGGTCAGTATAAAATATATCATGAATTAGGGTATAACTGCTCATATTTAATGGAAAATTATAAAATAAAAGAAAAAAAAATATTAGAAAATATAAATGATAAAATAAATATTGGAATTTATCCACTGAACTATACGTGGGATAAAAACATATTTAATCAACTATGTATAGGTAAAATGCTAGAAAATAGTATTATAAGATATAATAAGCTAGACGATAGAATGAAAGATTTTTTGATCACAATGAACATTGAAAATATAGAAGACAATATAGAAAATATAGATGAAAAATCAATTATAGAAAAAATTATAAAAAATAACATTATAGTTTCATGTGCATTTACAGAATATTTCCATACAATTTTTTTCCTTAGTATGGAAAATGATATACCATGTATTGTAGGAAACACATCTGATTTATTTGAAGATGATGAGAAATTAAAAAAATATATTGTAACAGAAGCAGAAGATAATGCTATATTAAATGCACAATTGATAAAGAAGTGCTTAAAAAACAAGGAAAAAGTGAAAATTTTATATAGAATATGGAAAGATAAATATAATAAATTAGCAGATAAAAACAAAGAAGTTTTTTTAGAAAAGTAAGAAAGGAAACAGAAATGCAAAAATCAAAAAATCTTGTAAAAAGATTTATAAAAAAAGATAGCTTTCTCTATAAAAAAATAGGAAAAACATATCATGTTTTAAGTAAAATAAAATTTAAAACTACTAATTATAAACAAATAAAAAAGCAACGAAAGTATTTTAGTGAACAAGTAAAAAATGCATTAGAGATTATAAAAAAATATAAAAATGAAAACTATGTGATTTTATATAATCCTACATGGCTAGGGGTAGCTAATTCAACAAAAGGATTATTTAAAAATATTATACCTCTGGAACATGTATATAAACTAAAAGATAAAAAAAAATTAGTACAAGCAATAACTGGGCAAAATATAAAATCTGTTATATTTAGCCAGGTTTGTGATGGATGGACAGATATTATTACACAAATAAAAATGACTAATCCTAAAACAGAAATAAAAGTGATTTGGCATGGAAATTGTTATGAATTTTTTTCAGATTTTACATGGAATTTAAATAAAACAGTTATGAAATTATATAAAGAAGGTAAAATTGATTCTTTTGGATTTGTAAGGACCACAATGTATGAACTTTACAAAAAGGCAGGTTTTAAATGCTTTTATTTACAAAACAATGTACATTTAGAAAATATAGTAAAAGTAAAAAAGGAGAAATCTGATAGAATTAAATTGGGAATATATAATGCTGATAGTAGAGAACTTAAGAATATTTATACAGCATTAAGTGCTATGAAATTAGTTCCCAATTCAGTAGCTGATGTTGTACCAATAAATGATGGAGCAAAAAAATTTACTGAAATACTTAATTTAGAAACAACATTTGTTGAAAAATATATACCCACTGAGGAATTGTTATTAAGGATACAGCAAAATGATATAAATATATATCCAACATTTACTGAGAATTCACCAATGTTTCCATTAGAAAGTTTTGAAATAGGGGTACCATGTTTGCTAGGTAATAATAATGACTACTTTGTTGGAACTGAGTTAGGAGAATATGTTATTCTTACAAAAGAAGATGATCCAGAGTATATTAAAGAACGTATTATAAATTGCATAAATCACAAAGATGAAATTATGATTTTATATAAAAAATGGAAAAATGAATTTGATAAGAAATGTGAGAAACTAGTAGAAGAATTTACTAAATAACTGTTAATAAATTGATATATAAAATAAAAGGGGAATAGATATAAATGAAAATTAATTATAAAAATATTTTAATAATTGCTATAGTATTTTTTATTATTTTTTTTATATCATTAAAAATAACTAATATAATTTTTTATGATTTTATGTTTGTAATAGACATGCAGAATAAGAATGAATATAGAATTACAAATAGTTATGAAAATGGAATTTCATTTAAGTTGGAAAAGGATAAAGAATATTATACAGCGAATATTCCTTCTAATATTATTGGATATACTCTAAATTTAAGAATAAAATTAAATGAAGATAATAAAGAAATAGAAGAAGTTATATATAATGATAAAAAACTGGAAAACAAAAATATTATTAAATTGACAAATTACAGTAATTATGATATAAGTTATGAAAATATGCCAATATTTATGATAGAAAGGGATATTATAAAAAAGATTTGTATAGTTTTAGTATTATCTATTATATCAACAATAATAATTTCAAAAGTATTAATAAAAGAAAAAATGGATAATGAAAAATCAAATAAAAAACTTATAGAAATATTTACGTACTCATCATCATTTTTTAAAGTTTTGAAGAATAAAGATTTTCTTATATTAATTTTAGTTTTCTTAATTACTTCTTTTATAATAGTGGGTTGCGATGCGAAGGTAATTGCTAATGTAGGAAATTTATTTTCAGAAGATATAGATATCTATCAATTGCAAGTAAATACAAAGCTAATTACAGGTAGAGAGTATGCAGAATTTCCGTATAATCCATTAATGCTATGCATATGGGGTGGATTAATGACAGTGTTTAGACCAATAACAAAAATTCTTCCGATAATAGGAAATTATCCATATTTTGAAGTAGGAATTTTAAAAATTTTTAGCTTATTGTTTATATTTTTATCGATAAGTTCAATACTATCATATTTATTAGATAAAAATATAATAGAAATTAAAAGAGCAAGATGGATTTATTATTTAAGCTTATTTAATCCTGTAACTTTCTATGTGGCAATATTGTTTGTTCAATTAGATGCTTTAACACTATATTTAATAACTATAGGAACTTTATTATTAAGTAATTTAAATAACAATAGATTTCTTGGAATTCTATTATTATCAATAGGATTAATGTTAAAGATGCAAGTTATTTTTTTAATACCTATATCATTAATTGCAGTTTTATATATAATTTTATATAATTGTAAAGACAAACCAATTACTAAACTAATTAGAATAGTAAAATGTGGTATAATATTTTTGTGGATTACACTTATATCATTTTTAATACCATATATATTAAAAACACCATTTTATCATTTAGAAAGTAACTTAGCACAATCAGAAAGGTTATGGTATACAACTATTCAGTACACAAATTCTACACATGTATATGTAACACTAGCTACATTAGTAATGGCATTGATGATATTTGTATTAAAAATTCATAGTAAGATGAAAAAAGAGAATCTAATATTAGCAAGCATTATTTATTATGCAGTTATAATATTTCTATTTAGTTTTTCAATACTGCCAACACCATCAATTTATATTGTTACATTAGCTGGGATAACAATACTATTAGCACTTGAAAAAGATAAATTAAAAAATGTAATAATGATAGTGGTTTCTATATTAATAATTATTTGTCCAATGTTTTCTGATTATGGAGATATTTCTAAGATTATAAAAAATCCAAATGAACAGGGAATTATAACAAGTTTTATAAATAAATTACCGGAAAACAACTATAAAAAAGTAAATTCAATTATATTTACTATATCGGCAGTATCTATGTTAACATATTCAATTTATATGGGAAAAGAAGCGATAAGATTGTTAGAAGAAAGGATTAAAGAGAATGTATGATGTTATTGTAGTTGGAGCAGGATTCGCAGGAAGTGTAGTATCTTGTGAATTAGCTAAAAAAGGAAAACGCATTTTAGTTTTGGAGAAAAGAAAACAAATTGGAGGTAATATGTATGAATTTATAGATACAAATGGTATTCCAATTCATAAATATGGACCACATATATTTCATACAAACAGTAAAGAGGTTTTTGAATATTTAAAACAATTTACAGATTTTTTTAAATATGAACATAAAGTTAAAGGAAGAATTGATGGAAAGTTAGTTCCAATTCCATTTAATTTTACATCTTTAGAGATATTATTTTCTGAAAAAGAATCAAATAAAATTAAAGAAAAATTACTAAATAAATATGTAGAAAATACAAAAATATCTATATTAGATTTAATTAATGATGATGATGAATTAATTAAAGAGTTTGGCAATTATGTATATGAGAAAGTATTTGTAAATTATACTGCGAAACAATGGGGAATACCAGCTGAAAATGTAGATAAGTCAGTTATAAATAGAGTTCCAGTTATATTAGGATACGATGATAGATATTTTCAAGATACATATCAGTACATGCCTAAATATGGTTTTACTAGCATATTTAAAAATATGTTAAAATCTCCTAATATTACAGTACAATTAAATCAAAATGCTGTAAATAGGATTACTGTAGATACAACTAAAAATATTGTATATTTTGATAATAAAGAATTTAAGGGAATAATAGTTTATACTGGAGCTATAGATGAAATTTTAAATTATAAATATGGAGAATTGCCATATCGCTCAATTAACTTAGTGTTTGAACAACATAAGTATAAAGAATATCAGCCAGTTGCAGTTGTAAATTATCCAAATGAAGAAAAATTCACTAGAATAACTGAATTTAAGCATTTTTATCCATTTGATGTTAATTTACAAAAAAAAGAGGATACAACAATTTTAAAAGAGTATCCGTTAATGTATGATAAAAAAAGCTCTAAAGATTTGACACCTTACTATGTTATAACAAATGAGTGTAATTTAAAATGTTATAATAAATATAAAGAAGATGTAAAAGACATTAAAAATTTGTTTTTCTTGCGGAAGATTAGCTGAATATAAATATTATAATATGGATGCAGTTATTGAAAAAGCTTTAGAATTAGTAAAGAAAATAGGATAGGAGAATAAAAATGGAAAAAGATAATTTATATATTGTAATGCCAGCATATAACGAAGAAGATAATATAGAAGAAGTTGTAAAAGAGTGGCATGAAGTTGTAAATAAAATAGGAAATAATTCAAAATTAGTAGTGGTTAATGATGGAAGTAAAGATAACACATATAAGAAACTTTGCAAGTTGAAAGAAAAATATCCATATTTAGAACCGGTTACAAAAGAAAATAGTGGACACGGTGCTACTGTTTTATATGCATATCAATATGCTTTAGCAAAAAATCCTGATTATATTTTTCAAACAGATTCTGATGGACAAACATTGCCATCTGAATTTTGGGATTTTTGGAAAGATAGAGAAAAATATGTAGCAATTATAGGACATAGAAATCATAGACAAGATGGATTTTCAAGAGTAATTGTTACAAAAGTACTAAAATTTGTTTTATGGTGTGTTTTTGGTTTAAATGTGAAAGATGCAAATACACCATATAGATTATTAAAAAAAGAAGTACTAGAAAAATATATAAATAGAATTCCAGAAAAATTCAATTTATCAAATGTAATGCTTACAGTTTTATTATTAGATAATAAGGAAAATGTAAAATTTAGCCCTATAACATTTAGACCAAGGCAAGGAGGTGTAAATTCTATAAATTTTAGAAAAATAATACCAATAGGTAGGCAAGCAGTTATAGATTTTAAAAAAATAAAAAAAGAAATGAAAAAATAAGAAAATTCAAATAAAATCCAATAGCAAAACTGTTGGATTTTATTTATAAGAGGTTATAATGAAATTAAGTATAATAGTACCAATTTATAATGTAGAAAAATATATTACAAAATGTTTAGAATCGTTATCAAATCAGAAAATGAAAGATATTGAAGTCATATTAGTGAATGATGGCTCAACGGATAGCTCAGAAAGTATTATATTTGATTATTTAAAAAATCATAAAAATATTAATATATTATATTTTAAGAAAGAAAATGGAGGATTATCGGATGCTAGAAATTTTGGAATAAAGAGAGCTATAGGAAAATATATTACTTTTATAGACTCTGATGATTATATTGAAGAAGATTTATTTATAAATTTAGAGAAATATATGGAACAAGACATTGATGTAATAAAATTTAAGATGAAAACCGTTGATGAAAATGGTAATATTTTAGAAAAAATGGATGGACCTGTATTTGACAAATGTACTGGTGAGGAAGCATTTGAAAAATTATGTACTAAAGATAAATATATTTATTTGTATAGAAGACAGTTCTTTATAGAAAAAAATTTTAAATATAGTGTAGGTATGTATCATGAAGATTTTGGGCTAACTCCAATGATAATTGTTAATTCTAGAAGTTTTGTATCAACAAACGAATATGGATATAATTATTTAAAAAGAGAAAATAGTATTACTACTTTAAATAATAACGAAAAAAATATTAAAAAAGCAAAAGATACCTTAACTCAATATGACCAGATGCTTAAAAGAATTAAAAAATATAACATTAGTAAACATACAAAAGATTTAATTAAAAGGTATTATACTAATGCTGTTATATTAAAAGCAAAAGAAATATATGGAAACGAAAAGGAATTTAATAAATATATATCGGAAATAAAAAAAAGAAAAATGTATAAAAATATAAAACTATATAATCCTAAACAATTAATAAAAAGATTTCTATTAAAATTCAATATTAAACTATATTTAAAAATGAGGTAATATTATGCCAAAAGTAAGTATTATTGTACCTGTCTACAATGTAGAAAATTATATAGAAAAATGCTTAGAATCGTTAGTAAAACAAACATTAGAGGATATAGAAATAATAATAGTAAACGACGGTTCAACAGATAATTCAATAAAAGTTATAAATAATTATATAAAAAAATATCCTCAAAAAATTATATATTTAGAAAAGAAAAATGGTGGACTATCAGATGCTAGAAATTATGGAATACCATATGCCAAAGGTAAATATATAGCATTTCTAGATTCTGATGATTATGTGGAAAAAAATATATATCAAAAAATGTATGAGTTAGCTGAAAAAGAAAATAGTGATTTTGTAGAATGTGACTTTTATTGGGAATATCCAAATAAAATAAAAGAAGATATCGGAATTATATATAATGGAAAGCATGAAATGATACAAAATATAAGAGTAATAGCATGGAACAAATTAATAAAAAGGGAAATTATTGAAAAAAATGAAATATTATTCCCAAAGGGATATAGATATGAAGATGTAGAATTTACATATAAATTAATACCATATATAAATAACATTTCATTTCTTAAAGAGCCACTAGTTCATTATATTCAAAGAGAACATTCTATATCAAATTTACAAAATGAAAGAACAAAAGAGATATTTGATGTATTACAACATGTAATAGATTATTATAAAGAAAAAGACATATATGAAGAATATAATGAAGATTTAGAATACATATATACAAGATATTTACTATGTAGTTCTTTACTTAGAATGATTAAAATTAATGATAAAAAAATAAGAAATAAATGTATAAATGAAACTTGGCAAAATCTAAATACAAAATTTCCAAATTGGAAAAAAAATAAAATATTAAAAAAGAAAAAAACATTAAAAGATTTTTATATGAAAACTATAAACAAAACAACATATAAAATATATTGTAGAATATTTAGGAGAATATGAATGAAAAAAAATATTGGCAAAATTAAAGATAAAATAAATATAGAAAATATACTTTGCTTTTTTATAATAATATGCCCAATATTAGACATGTTAAGTTTTATTTTTAGAAACATGTTTAATACAAATATATCACCCTCAACAATATTAAGACCAATTATACCAATTTCTATAATAATATATTTATTTTTTAAAAAAGGCAGTAAGTTTAAACTATATACAATATTGAGTTTTGTAGGTTTTGGTTTATATGGATTAGTACATTTATATATGTTTAATAAGGTAAAAACAGGAAGTAGCTATAGTGGTATTATACATGAAGCACAATATATTGTAAATTATTCATTTATGATATTAAATCTATTTATATATGTGTATACTTTTAAAGATAAAGATATAGAAAAGTTAAAGAAAAGTATATTATATTCATCATGTATATATATTTGTTCAATATATATTTCGATTATAACAAAGACATCGTCACATACTTATTTAGAAGAAGCTATGGGATATAAAGGATGGTTTGAATCTGGCAATAGTATAGGAGCAATATTTTTACTTTCAATGTTTATTTATATTAGCTATATAAAAAATAAAAAATATAAGAAAATTGTTATTCCACTACTATGTTTAATAGGTATATTTTTAATGTTCCTAATTGGGACAAGGGTAGGATTATTCGGGTTTATATTGGTGATATTACTATATATAATAACACAAGTATTTTATAGTTTATTACATAACAATAAAATAAACAAAAAGATTATAGGAATAGGTTCTATATCTATAGTTGTAATTACAGTAATAATTTTAATTTTTGGATCAACAACATTAGAAAGAAGAAAGCACTTAAAAGAAATAGAAAATAATATTATTGATGATAATCAGGGAGAAAAATCACATATTACAGGAGATTTATTAGACATAAAAAATAAAATTGACCAAAATGAGCTAGAAGAAGGATATATGAAAGAAGCTCAAAAACAATCTATTATTGAATTATATAATATTGCAAATAAAATAAATTTATCAAACAACGACCAGAGAATGCAACAATTAATATATAATTTTTCACTAGTAAAAAACCAAAAAAATATAGGATTAATACTATTTGGAAATGGTTATGTAGCAAACTTTCGAGAATTAATTTTAGAAATGGAAATACCAGCATTTCTATTTAATTTTGGATTAATTGGTTTTGCAATATATTTTATGCCATTTTTATCTATATTTATTTATGGAGCATATATTGGAATAAAAAACATTAAGAAAATTGATGATGAGTATATAATGATACTTTTTGCTAGTGGATTTACATTTGCGTTATCATTCTTTTCTGGATATACATTTTTTAATAGCTCATCAATGATAATAATTGTAGTAATTAATACTATATTAATTAACAAAATATATAAAATTAAAAAAGGAGCACCAGATGAAGAGAATTTTGTTTGGAATAACAAGTCTAACATTAGGAGGAGCAGAAAGAGTTTTAGTAGACTTAGCAAATAGATTATCTAATGAATATGATATTACTATTTTTACTATTTACGCAAAAGGTGAACTTGAAAAACAATTATCTAATAAAGTAAAATTAAAAACCTTGTATAATGAAAAATATTTAAATCTGTCAAATATTAAAAAAAGATTAATTCCATTAAAAATATTAATAAATAGAAAAAGTATTTATAAAAAATATATTCAGGACGATTATGATGTTGAAATATCATTTTTAGAAGGACCTATTACAAGATTATTTAGCATAAGAAATAAAAGAACAAAAAAAATAGCATGGATACATAATGATATTTCACAAGTGTTCGGAAACGGTTTAAAAGCTAAAATTAAAAGATTAATAGATAAAAAAATATATTCTAGGTATAAAGAATTAGTATTTGTTAGTAAAGAAAACTTGAAAAATTTTAATAATACATATAAAATGATGTCAAACATAAATAAGACAGTTATATATAATTATATAGACAATGTAAGGATTATAAATAAATCTAATGAAGAACAAGAAGTAAAATTTGATAAAAATAGTATTAATTTTATTTCTGTAGCGAGATTAGTACCTCAGAAAGCAATAGATAGATTTATAAAAATTCATTCTAAATTAATAAATGAAGGATATAAACATGAAGTATATATAATTGGAAATGGACCTGAAAAAGAAAAATTAGAAAAATTAATAAAAGAAACTGAAGTTAAAAGTACATTTCATATATTGGGAAAAAAAGAAAACCCATATCCATATATAAAAAATGCAGATTATTTTTGCCTATTATCTAATTTTGAAGGATATGGAATGGTACTAGAAGAAGCAAAAATATTAAGAAAATCTATCATAATTACAGATACTGCAGCAAGAGAAGCGGTGCAAGATTATAAAAAATGTATAATTGTAGAAAATAGTGAAAATGAAATATATAAAGGATTAAAATTATGTATAGAAAATGGAAAACAAGAAAATAAAGAAGAAATAAAGAAAGAATCTGACAATAGCAATATTATTAAACAAATAATAGAATTGATAGAAAATTAAGGAGATATACATTATTATGAAAATATCAGTGCTTACACCAACATATAATAGAGGAAATTTATTAAAACGACTATATAAAAGTTTAGTAGATAATTCTAAATACGGTGTAGATATCCAGTGGCTTATTATGAATGATGGTTCAACAGATAACACTAAAAATATAGTAAAGCAATTTATACAAGAAAGCAGAATAAATATAGAATATTATGAACAAGAAAATAAAGGAAAAATGGTATCAATAAACAATTTAGTGAAGCTTGCTACAGGAGATTTAATAATAGATTGTGATTCCGATGATTATTTTACAAAAGATGCTTTCAAAATTATAAAAGAAGAGTACGAAAAAAATAAAAAAGAAGAAAATATATATGGATTATGCTATTTAAAATATGATCAATCTGGAAAAAATATGGGAAATGAATTTAAAAATAGAAAAACAACAATGTTTGATTTATATTTTAAAGAAGAAGAAACAGGAGAAAAAGCAATTGTATTTTATAGCCCAATAAGAAAAAAATACAAACACGAACTAGAACATGGAGAAAAATTTGTAACAGAAGCAAGAA
>Ga0256407_10011279_pt1 | contig 12400 bp, 8 predicted proteins | sample RumenRJG_04DNA_FD_193489 | JGI IMG/M metagenome (GOLD analysis project Ga0256407, IMG submission 193489) | Bovine rumen microbial communities from Lethbridge, Alberta, Canada - RJG_04 | ecosystem: Host-associated > Mammals > Digestive system > Stomach > Rumen | place: Canada: Alberta | collected... | reverse complement strand
CCTGCCTGTCAATACAGGCAAACGGGCGCAAGGACCTGCCGATGACCCCGACTATGCCACTTTCGGACGTTCCACCATATCCTACAACTTTCACCAGCGCAACCTGGAACATTTCAACCGTATCTCATTCGAAGCCTTTCCCCAATGCGAGGGCGTGGCCATCATGAACCTCAACGTGTTCCTCAACAACGAGGAGAAAAGCGATTTGGGAGCCCATTTGGTGAACCTGAGAAATAACCAATGGAACAAGGTAGTGGTCGACATTTCGGGATTGAAACGTGACAAAGTGAACGGTCTTGACATCTATACCGACCTGAAAGGCCGCAACCAGGCACTATGCGACTCGTTTTCCTACCTCATCCGTAACATCCGTCTGGAACTCGTGTCTGGCTCTGAGGAAGAGACAGGTTGGAGTCCCATAGAAGGACATATCGCGCACTCTTTTTCCGGCTATTTCGCTGATGGAAGCAAGACGGCCATTCTCCGTCTTCCTGATGCCGGCAAAAAGGAATTGCCAGATGATGGTCATCCATTCCAACTTGTCGATGTGGTGAGCGGTGAGACGGTCTACACCGACACCTTGCAAACCACGACGACCACTATCGGAACATTCGGGGTGCTTGATTTTTCCCCTTTCAAAAAAGAAGGAGACTACCGGTTGGTCTGCAATGGGCTGAGCACAGTCCCATTCCATATCGGTGATGATGTTTTCGTGCATGCGAAGAAACTGTTGCTGAATTTCATCTTCTGCCAACGCTGCGGATACGATGTAGAAGGCGTTCATGGCGCATGTCACAACGATGTCTTCTGCACATTCGAGAACAAGCATATCCTCTATTCAGGGGGCTGGCATGACGCAGGCGACTTGTCGCAACAAACGCTTCAAACGTGCGAGACGGCCGGAGCGCTGCTCGAGGCATGGCAACGGACAGCCGACAAACGTTCCGACCTGGCATCCCGTTTGTTGGATGAGTCGAAGTGGGGATTACGGTTCGTGCTGAGGAGCAGGTTGGGGAAAGGCTTTCATGCAAGCAGCATAGGACTATTGCACTGGACCGATGGCATTGTGGGCACTGCCGACGACATTTTCACTGTACGCTCACAAGACACGTCATACGACAATTTCCTGTATGCGGCATACGAGGCCTTTGCAGCCAGAGTGATGCCTACCTCAGCCTTGCGCGACAGTCTTGAGCAGGCCGCTGTCGAGGACTTTCAGTTCGCACTCGACAAGTTTGAGCGCTGTGGGTACGACGATTTTCCGCATATTATGGAGCATACCTACAACACGTCGCCATCGCTGTATCATGCCACCATGAGTTGGGCGGCATCACAACTCTTCATGCTCACGGGAAACAAGAGATATGGCGAGATAGCCGTGAGCAGCATTGGCTATGCCATGGAATGTCAGGAAGGCGAGGGGGTATGCCCAGGCTATTTCTATCGCGACAAGACGCGGAAATCCATCGTTCACTTCATTCATCAGTCGCGCGAGCAATTGTTCATGCAGGCGCTCATCAGTCTGTGTGAGAGCCAGCCCAAGCATGAGGAGTTTGGCCGCTGGATGCGCAGTATCCGACTATATGCCAACTACCTGAAAGGCATATTCCAGTATACCGCACCTTATGGTATGATGTCTTCTGGAGTCTACCAGGCGGAGGAGTATGCCGACTCTGCCGGCTTTCATGCTCTCCATATCTTCGCTCCCCAAAATGCCCATCTTCTCTACGATGAGCAACTGAAGAAAGGAGCAAGACTGGATGACAATCACTTCGTACGCCGATTCCCCATCTGGTTCAACATCTTCAACGGCAATGAGGCCATCATCCTCTCAACGGGCAAGGCGGCCGCGATGTGCGGCAACTTCCTGAGAGACGACGACCTGTTGCAAATCGGGCGCGAGCAACTGTATTGGACCGTAGGGAAGAACCCCTTCTGCCAGTCGCTCATCTACGGCGAAGGCAGCCGTTACCCATCGATGGACAGTTTCTCCTCTGGCGAGATCATGGGTGAGATACCTGTCGGCATACGCTCATGGGGAAATGAAGACCTACCCTATTGGCCACACACCAACAATGCCTGTTACAAAGAGGTATGGGTGACTTCGGCCGCTAAATTCCTGTCACTATTGTCTGAATATTAACCGAAATAAAGAAATGAGAAAAGTATTGTTAATGTTGATGGCGGCAACATGCCTCTGCACTGCCCTTCAGGCACAAAACGAAGGTGAGTATGCTGCCAATTATGCCCGTGCGCCACGTTTCAAGGCATTGGTGTTCTGGCAGCCAGGAGCCGAGGAGGCTCATGTGGAGTTTGACAAGCAGGCCATAGATTTTTTCCATCATCTCACCTACGGAGAGGGATGGATCATGGACGTGACCACTTCCTTGGACGAATATCCCTACGAGCGTCTCAAGGAATACAGCGTCATTGTCAGTCTGAATGCCTCTCCCGGCGGGAAGCAACAGCGTGAGGCATTCGAGAAATACATGGAGAATGGCGGAGGATGGCTGGGTTTCCATGCCTCAGCCTACAACGACCGCAACACCCACTGGCCATGGCTGAACCAATTCCTCGGATGCGGACAGTTCTATTGCAACAACTGGCCCCCGCAGCCCGCCCTTGTGGAATGTGACGTGACCGACCATCCCGTGACCATCACCCTGCCAAAAGAATTCGTCGCCCCAGCAAGTGAGTTCTACCAATGGCAGCCCTCTCCACGGCAGAATGAGGATGTGGAAGTACTGGTGAGCATCTCGCAGAAAATGTATCCTTTCGGACTGAAGGACGTGGTGAAATTCGGTGATTTCCCCATCGTGTGGACGAACAAGAAATACAGGATGGTATATTTCAATATGGGGCATGGCGACCAGGGGTTCATCGATGCCACACAGCAGTTGATGTTCGTCAACGCATTCCGCTGGGTAGTGAGCAGAGATCCCAGTGGCGACCCGTTCAAAAAATAGTCAAGGAATCCTACAGCAAGGCCCCTCGCATGCAGATGCGAGGGGCCTTCTTGACCATTATCCAGCTGCGCGTGTTATCTCACGAGCACTTTCTGTCCGTTGATCACATATACACCAGGCTGCAGTTTGCTCACCTGCGAGGCGCTGATGCCAGAGGCCACCTTCATGCCCGAGATGTTGTACACATCCACGATTTGGTTGGAAGCGACGATATCGGCAATGCCCGAAATCTCACCAGCAGCCAAGTGACGGGTGATGAGTTGTGTATCGTTGCCCGAGGAGAGTTCGATAAAGCAACGTGTGGCATAGAAGCCGCTCTTCGATTCATCCACCTTCACGAACTTGGCCTCAGCATTGTCGGCGGCGAGCACCCCATAGTAGCCCACGCCATCGACATGCTTTTTCGTGCCAACCATTGAAACGGTCTCGCCCGAATTCCTCACATTGAAAGAGAGGGATGCCGTCTCATCATAGATGGTGGCCAGTTTCTGGATATTCTTATTGGCATTCTCGCCCGTAAAGTAGAGGATATATGGCACGTTGGCCTGCAGGCCCTCTGCCTTGCAGTCCTGGAAATAAAGCACCACGTTGTTGGCATCGCCATCAGCAGCCACGAGACGCTCAAGACGGCAGTCGGCACCGAAGAGTTCGTTGACCTCGCTGGCAGAAAGTTCGAAAGGCAGGGCGATGGTATTCCAGCCATGGAACAAGTATCTGTTGGTCGAAATCTGGCATTCCACACCATTGTAACGTTGCAAGTTGGTACCACTCACCGTGTTGAGCACCACTCTCTGCTGTGCATTGACGGCAAGAGAAAGCACAGCCATTAAGACAATAAGGTAGAGTTTCTTCATAATTGTATGGTTTTGGTTATTGACAATTTGTTCTCTGCAAAGGTTATCTTTTTGCAAAAATAGCGAATAATACGTTTTTCGCAAAACTTTTAACGCTTTTTTGCCATCCGAACTGAAAACTGCATACTGGTCTGCGAGCAATCCCATGTTCTATAAACAACTCCAGTTGAAAGGAGTCGAGCGAAAACAAAAAAAGAACTACAACAAGAAAAAAGGGGTGCCGTTGCCGACACCCCAATATCAGTGAGTTATGAATCATTTACCTGGTTCAGGAATGGGGTTCTGCCCACTTCTCCTTGCCATGGCAGCCAGTTTGTCCTTCCCCTTGAAAGCGAATACCCACACGAGAAAGCCGGCGAGCACGAGCAAGCCGATGCCCAGGAGCGGACGGTAGAACAGCCAAGCCACAGCGATGACGATGAGCGACCATGCGATGCCCACCACAGTGCATACCACTCCGACACCCCAACCGATGATGTTGGAGAGGAAGGGAATGACCTTGAGCAGCGTGGAGAGGAATCCGAAGATACCCTTCAGTGCGGCGATGACCAATATTGCGCCTAGGATGCGGAACACCCAGAGCCACATATTGTTGGCCCTATGCTCTGACTCAAAAATCTCGTCGGCATCCTTCTTGCCCATGCGCAGCGTCTGGAAACGCTTGCCGTTCTTAGCCTTATAAGCCTTGAAGGTGTCGCCATTCACCTGGGCCACGATGGTAACGGTCGCGGGCACCACTTTCTCGAAGGTGATGCGCACATCGCCAATCTCCGGACTGCTGGTGTCCTTTCCAAGGAAGAGCACATTGCCTGCCTGGTGCACATAGTCGAGGTCGACCTTGTTCTCCTGCGGCACGCTATCGGGCACCACGGTGACCGAATCCTTAGCCACAACAGCAGAGTCTTTTGCCACAGCGGCCGAATCCTTGGTCACTGCGGGCTGTGTGGGAGCAGGCTGTGGAGTCTTGTTCTTGGCATATATGGCAGCCACGCTCTTGTCGATATCGGCCAGGCCCTTCGGGTCGAGGTTGAGCACCACGGCCTCTCTCGACATGATCATATGGGTGAGTGACTCATTCAGCTTATAGGCACCAAAAGTCACGTTCTCGGCCCACTGTCCCTGATTCTCATAATTGGCCACTACATAGTTCTTGCCTTGGAAAGCAGGGTCGTGGAATGCGCCACTATCGACTGGTCTTGGCACCCATTCCTTGGAATAGGTGTAGGTAGTGGTGGTTACTTCCTTTCCACCAAACTTATCCTCGCTGGTGCTCTGAGCATGCTCCACCCACTGGTAGTACTCCACTCTTCGCTGCAGACTGATAGCCTTCTCGGCCAGATTGAATTCCTTGTCGAAGAGCGAGTCTTCGGTCGTGGCCAATGCCGAGGCGCAAACCACCTCTCCATCGAGCGACGCGTCTTTCTTGCTGGGGTTTTCCATGTCGACGCAAACCTTCTCGGTCTCGTTGAGCATCTTGTCGGTTTTCACCGCACGCCCCTCATTCCACCACAGCAGGGCAGTGGCTGCGAAGAACAGTAAGAAACTGGGGATAATGCCTCCGAAGGAGTTTTTCACCCTTGTTCCATAACCGGTTGTCTTAACTTCTTGATATGCCATTTTTTTAATGATTGATGAATAACTTTAGTTTTAATATCTTGCTAAATTCCGCGAGATTTGGCAAAGTTAGTCAAAATATGCGAAAAAAAACGCAAGAGTGTTGAAAAAAAGTTTATTCATGCACATACAAGTTCCAGCCCAGATAGGTCTCTATCGCCTCGTTGAGCACGTCGACCACATCGGTGCGGCACATGGCCACGTGGTGCTCGAAACCATTCTTGCAGATATACTTCATGAGTTTCTGCAAGTTGTCGACCTTGGTCACGGCGATGCAACCATCCATGCCATAGGGGTCGTCGGTAATGACACCCTTGCCCAGGTATGCCTTGATGCATCCCTTCGGGTCGTCGGTAGAGATGCGGAAGAAGGTGAAGTCGCCGGCAGTCACCTTGGCATACACTGCGCCAAAGGTATTGATCTTGCCCAGAGTGCGTCCGAGCACACCAAGCGGACCAAGTTTCAGGTTGTTCTGCACGAACGATTTGGGGAAGTTGCCGCAGTGGGTACACACACATTTGTTGCGGTCCTCAGCAAAGTTGTTGTTCCAGTCGAGCAATGCCGGAGCCTTGCCCGAGGCCAATGAGAGTGCATACATCGACACGGCCCCAGCAATATCGGTCTCGCAGGCAGCAGGAATGAGTTTGTCGCCCAGCATCGACATGGTGACGCAAGCCGCGCAACCATAGTTCTGCTCCAACGAGTCCCAACACTGGATGGCCACCGCCTGCACATCGTTGGCTGCAATCCACTCTTCCACCACCACGCCAAACTTGGCTTGCAGTTTCAGTTTCTCGCGGTAACTCTCTGGCACCTCGGCATACTGGCTCACCCGCTCGCACATGGCGATGAACTTGGGGTCGTCGTCACTGATGCGCTGTGCGGCAAAGAGGATTTCGGAGAGGTCGGCGGGCACCACGGTGATGCCACTGCGCTGGAGCAGTTTCTCGCTGGCACGGCAAGTGTTGAACCCGAGCGGGCGCGTTCCTATCTGGCCGATACGGCAGTGGCGCAGTCCGTTCACCACACGGCAGATGGCAGCGAACCGGTTCAGGTCCTCAGCCAGGAACGGACTGTAGATGGAATAGGTGTGGAGCGTGGTGTCGGTGAAAGGGATGCCATATTGATAAAGGTTGTTGCACACCGAGATCTTGCCACAGAATGCATCACGGCGACTGTCGAGGTCAACCTTATCATTCTCGTCGTCGCAGGCTTGCACGAGCACCGGCACGTTGAGGTCGGCATCGCTGATGGCATTGATGATGCCAATCTCGAAACCGAAGTTAGGCAGCGACACCACGATACCGTCGATTTCGTCGCGGTGCTCACGAAATTGCTTCGATACCTTCAGACCATCCTCACGGGTCTCAATACTACTGCTTCCGGTGGGTGTGGCATCTTCGGGCAGGATGACATACTCGTATCCCAACTGGCTGATGGTCGCCAGGAGTTGCTTGCGCACGTCGCGGGCCAGTTCGGAGTTGAAATAGGCGCGTGTTCCTATAATCACGCCAAAACAAGTTTTTCCGTTTCTCATAATGTTATCAGGTTATATCGTTTATATTTCTAAATGATTTTCTCCACGGCTTTTCGCCATCCCTGGTAGAGATGCTCCATCTCGGCGGTGTGGTGAGGCTCGATTATCTTTGTCACCCTGCGCAACTGCACCACGTCATCGAACGAGGTCCACCGTTTGCGGGCAAAGCCATTGACGATGACCGCGCCCATGGCCGAGGCATCCTCGACTTCTGTGCACACCACGGGGGTGTCGAGCAGGTCGGCTTGGAACTGCATAAGGAACTGGTTCTTCGTAGGACCACCATCAGCGCAGATTTCGCTGAGCCGTCCGCCAGTGGCCTCTGCCATCACGCCCACCAAGTCTCTCACCTGATAGGCGATAGACTCGAGCGCTGCCCTGAGGAAATGGCTCTTGTTGGTGGAGAAGGTCATACCCACCACGGCACCTTTGGCCTGTGGCTGCCACCAAGGAGCACCCAGTCCGGCGAAGGCCGGCACGATATAGACTCCATTCGTGGATTCGACCTTCACAGCCTCCGCCTCCATTTCCGAAGGATGTCCCACAAGTTGGAGTTGGTCGGCTATCCATTTCAGTGTGGCACCAGTACTGTAGATATTGCCCTCATAGCCATAGAAATGATAACCGAGGGCAGAGAAGCCCACCGATGTCACCAGACCCTTTGGAGCGGGGAGCGGCTGTTCGCCGATGTTCACCATCACCGACGAACCCGTGCCGTAGGTCACTTTTCCCGACCCTTTGCCGAAGCACATCTGTCCGACGAGTGCGCCATGCGAGTCACCGAGCACACCAGCGATGGGTATGGGGTGGGCAAAGATGTCCTCGACGGTGGTCTCGCCAAAGATGGCGTCGCACGGCAGTACCTCGGGCACCATTGTCCAAGGGATATCGAAGAGGCGCATCAAGTCGTCGTCCCATTCCATGGTATGGATATTGAAGAGCATGGTTCTCGACGCATTGGTGGTATCGGTATAGAACGACTGTCCGCCAGTGAGCCGCCACACGAGCCAGGTGTCGATGGTTCCCAAGAGCAACTTGCCATCATTGGCCGCCTCGCGTGCCCCTTCCACATTATCGAGAATCCACCTCACGCCCGTGGCCGAGAAATTGGGGTCGATGAGCAGTCCGCTATGTTCGAGTACCATAGGACCATAACCCTGCTCACGGAGTTGCTGGCACAATGCAGCCCCCCGGTTGTCCTGCCACACCAAAGCATTGTAGACAGGCTTTCCCGTTGTCTTGTCCCACACCACTACCGTCTCGCGCTGATTGGTAAGCGCCAGAGAATACCGGATGTCGGGATTGGGCTCTGGAGCGACGAGTTGGCGCACCGCCTCCACCAGGTTCTGGTAGATTTCCTCGGCATCGTGCTCCACCCATCCCGCCTGCGGATAATACTGATGGTGATCAACGTTCTGGCGTGCCAGCATACGGCACTCCTCGTCGAAAAGCATCGCCTTTGTCGACGAAGTGCTTTGGTCGATAGCGATTATCCTATTCATGTATTTTCCAATAATAAAGCATTATTTGATGAAATCGACAGCGGCACGGGCGATACCCTCGGCATCCATGCCGTAGTGATGGAAGATTTCGGCATTGGAACCATGCACCACATTCTCGTCGGGGATACCGATGATGCGCACGGGCACAGGATGCTCACTGATGGTCTCACAAACCAGTGCGCCCAGTCCGCCAAACTGGCTATGCTCCTCGACGGTGATGATGCGTCCTGTCTCACGGGCGGCTTTCACGATGGCCTCGCTGTCGAAGGGTTTGATCCACGACATATCGAGCACGCGGGCCGCGATACCCTGTTGCCTGAGTGCCAATGCGGCCTGCCATGCATGGTATACCGTCTCGCCTGTGGCCACGATGGTGAGGTCGTTGCCCTCGGTCAGCGTGATGGCCTTTCCTATCTCGAAAGTGAAGTTGTCGTCGGCATAGACCTCGGGCACGGCAGCCCTTCCCACGCGCACATAGCAGGGTTGGTCGAAGTCGACGAGCATTTTCACCAATCGTCGGGTCACCCTCGCATCGCTGGGCAGGCAGATGGTCATACCCGGGAAGGTGCGCAGCGCGGCGATATCGTGGAGCGAGTGGTGGGTAGCGCCCAATGCGCCATAGGCCACGCCGCCGCTCACGCCCAGAATGGTGACAGGATTCTGGCTATAGGCCAGGTCGACCTTCACCTGCTCGAGCGACCGAGCCACATAGAAGCAAGCGGGACCACAGCAGAATACTTTTTTGCCGCTATGAGCCAGTCCGGCCGATATGCCCACAGCATTCTGCTCCGCGATGCCACATTCCACAAATTGTTCTGGCAGTTGTTGAGCGAAGTCGCCCAAAGTCACCGACCCACGGGCATCTGTGGTGACGGCGATGATATCCTTGTCCTGACGGGCCAGTTCCACCAGCGTGTCAGTAAACATTTTCCTGCAAGCAATCATTTTTCCAGTTGTTTTATGCGTTGTTCTATTTCGGCCACGGCATCGATGCACTGCTGCTCGTTGAGAACGCCATGGTGCCATTTGGCCACTCCCTCCATGAAACTCACTCCCTTGCCCTTGGTGGTGTTGCTCACCAGCAAGTGCGGGCGGTTGTTGTGATAGTCGATACGGGCGAATGTGTCGACAATGCTCTGCATGTCGTCACCATTCATCTCTACCACCTCCCATCCCAAAGCCGTCCATCGCTCGGGAATGCTGTCGAGCGGCATCACATCCTCTGTGTTGCCACTGATTTGGAGCCGGTTGCGGTCGATGATGGCCACGAGGTTGTCGAGATGGTAACGGTTGGCGGCCATGGCAGCCTCATAGATAGAGCCCTCGTCCTGTTCGCCGTCGCCCATGAGCACATAGGTGTGGTAGTCTTTCTGGTCCATCTTGGCTGCGATGGCCATGCCCACGCCGATGCTCAGTCCGTGTCCCAGGGCACCACTGTTGACCTCGATGCCAGGCACTTCGATGGTGGGGTGGCCGCTCAGGATGGAACCAAACTGTCCCAAGGTATCGAGCACCTCACTTTTCAGGAATCCCTTGGCCTCGAGGGTGACGTAGAGTGCCTCCACACAGTGGCCCTTGCTCAGCACGAACCGGTCGCGGTTGGGAGCCTTGGGCTGTTGTGGGTCAAGGTTTCTCATCACATTGAAATAGAGAGCCGTCATCACGTTGAGGCAAGAGAGGTCGCCGCCGATATGTCCGGCCTTGGCCTTATAGACTACCTCGACGAGCCTTTTGCGGTTTCTCTCTGCCAGAAGTTTTAGTTCTTGCGTTTTCATTCGTCTGTCTTTGTCATTTTCACATCACCTTGCCCTTTTCGGCCAAGGTGTCATAATTGTTGTTCAGGTTACGCCAGTCCACCTTTCCCTTAGTGGGGATGGCATTGATGTATTTCTCAATGTTGGTATATCCATCGCCATTGCAGTCGCCGTTGGCGTCGGACGAATCGTTGGGATTCAGGCCATTGGCCTTCTCCCACTCGTCGGGCATGCCATCGCCGTCGGTATCCACCCTTGGAGTCCAGTCCTTGTAGGTGGGGTAACCTCCCATCTGGCGTGGGTCGGTAATGACACCATCCTTGTAGGAGTCTTTGGGCAGTCGGCGGTATTTGAAAAGGCCGTCCTCGTTTTGCGACTTCTCGTGCAGTCCCCAGGTGTCGCCATAGGGATGGTCTTTCACCTTCTTCTCGTACTTGTCGACATAGTAGGCCACGCCCGTTCTCACTTCCTCGGTGATGCGCTGGTCGACAATGTCGCGGCAAGGCACCGTGGCACCCACGTTCTGCAGCACCCACTCGAAGGCCTTCTCTGCTCCCATGATGCTCACGAAAGGCATCTCGAACGGCTCGTCGGAGCGCATCAGGGCGAGTTCGGTGTCATCCATAGCGCCATCCTTGTCGGCAGTCTGGATACCACCGTTCCAGTTGTCCTTGGTAATCTCGGGATATCCCTCCATCACGTTGCCCATGGCATATACCCTGCCAAACTGTTTGAAGGGGAAGAGGTGCTCGCTGCGGCTCTCCGACTTGATGATACGGCGCCCCACTGGAGTGTCTTTGGGGGTGAGCGGACCCGGTTTGTAGTAGTTGTTGATGAAGTTCGACATGGTGGTGTACTCGCCTCCGTCGGCTGTACGGTGCACCCAATTGTAGACCACGTTGTTGATGAAGTTGAACACTCCACCCCACCCTATCGACGGGTTGCGCCCAGTGTTGTCGGCCCACAGGTTACGCATGAACGTGGTGTTCTCGCCTCCGATGGTTGAGCCGAAGGCATGGTTCCATGTATCTAGGGCTTTGGCCGAGATGGTGTTCTGGATGGTGACATTCACCGTAGGTTCCTTGCGTTTGGCCTTTCCATCGCCCAGGTCGAACATATGGCGGTAGAACGAGATATTCTCATCGAGTCCCCACTCGCAGGAGCAGTGGTCGATCATGATGTTGCCCACGGGGTTGCCACCGAAAGAGTCCTCTCGGTGCCACACCAAGGTCTCGCCGCGGCGAAAGCGCATATGGCGCACGATGACATCGTGGGTATCAACTTGAAACGACTCGCCAGCGATGATAACCCCCTCGCCAGGTGCGGTCTGTCCGGCAATGGTGATATAGGGTGCCCTGACGTATATGGGCGACTTGAGGTGGATGATTCCCGATACATTGAAAACCACGATGCGTGCGCCGCCCTGCTCGCAAGCCCAACGGAAGGAGCCTGGTCCGTCGTCGTTGAGGTTGGTCACGGTGAGCACTTTTCCGCCCCGTCCGCCAAAGGTAAACATACCACCGCCCTCAGCACCGGGAAAAGCGGGAATCTTAGCCTGTCTCAGATCGTAGGGTCTTGCGGCCCAGGGTACATAAGGCCGGCCCTCTTTGGCTTCTTTCACCACGATGGGGAAAGCCACCTCCCACGCAGAGTCGCTATGTGCTTTCCAACGAGTTTCGAGAGAGTCGATAAGGCGTTTTGCCTCATCGGTAAGCTGCGGATACTGTGCAAAGGCCGCCGATGCCGAAAGCAGCATCGTGCAGCATAGAATTAGAATTCGTCTCATAATTATTACGCGTAATTTTATATATGACGCGCAAAGAGAGAAAATGTAGTCAACCGAAAGGAGGAAAATGAAGAATAAGGAAAAGTAGCTGTGCTGCAGGTGAAGATAATTGCATTCCCCTTCCTGTCACGTAATGGCAGAAAGGGGTTTGTTTTTGGACAAAAAAGAAAGAAAAGTTGAACTAAATAGAAAGGCCTATAGATTGAAATCGTCATACCTTTGCATTCAGAATATTTAATCATCAACAAGTAATAGTAAGAACGATTATGAGAAGCAAGATTGAAGACTACAATGCAGTGGTAGAGGCTGCAAGCAAGTTCACGAAGAGCGTTGCAGAAGGCAACAGCAAGTATGCAAAGGAACTGTTTACGGAGGATGCCTGCCTGT
>Ga0256407_10011277_pt1 | contig 12401 bp, 9 predicted proteins | sample RumenRJG_04DNA_FD_193489 | JGI IMG/M metagenome (GOLD analysis project Ga0256407, IMG submission 193489) | Bovine rumen microbial communities from Lethbridge, Alberta, Canada - RJG_04 | ecosystem: Host-associated > Mammals > Digestive system > Stomach > Rumen | place: Canada: Alberta | collected... | reverse complement strand
TACGGAACACAAGGAACTGCATCCGGACATGAAAACTTTTATTCTGAATCTTTCGGTACTTTTACTAAGTGCAGGCATCATACTTTTTGTAATGAACCGGAAGAAAAGTTTTATTATAAGCTGGATTTCCTTTATTCTGCTTATTTCTATGGGCGGACTTTCGGTAATAAACTGTATGCTGATTCAAAGAGAATTTCTAGCGACCGCAAAACCTGATCCTCAGGTCACTGACATAAAGCCAGTAATGAGTTTTTCAAAAAGCGGTAAAAACGTTCTTGTTATAATGCTGGACAAGGCGCCGGGATTTTACATGAGCACAGTTTTTAATGAAGCTCCGGAACTTCTTAATTCTTTTTCTGGATTTACGGCATATCCTGATACAGTTTCTTTCGGAAGCTGGACAATCCAAGGTGCGCCGGGACTATACGGCGGCTACGAATATACACCGTGGGAAATGAATCAGCGCCGCGAAATTTCCATGCAGGAAAAGCATAATCAAGCTTTAAGCATGCTTGCGTTTATGTTTGAAAAAAACGGCTTCGAATCATACCTTATTGATCCGCCGTACCCAAACTACGATACAGAACCTGTTTTTTCATTTTTAGACGGACATAAAAATGTACACGGCATCAAGGCTCTTGCAAGATATACAGACATCTGGTACCGGGCAAGCGGATATCCAAAACTGAATACAAAAAGCCGCCGCATAAAAAGAAATTTCATATGGTTCAGCATATTTAGAATTGTTCCGCCGTCCATGCGTTCAATTGTCCACTACAATGACTGGTGGAGCGAAACGGACTATATGGATAATGTTTCTGACTTTATTGACCGCTACTCTGTGCTTGATTTTCTACCGGAACTTACTTCTACGGATTCAGATAAAAACTGCTTTATCTTCATGGATAATGAAGCAACCCATGATCCAGGGTTTGTAATGGCACCGGACTATACGCCTGCGGTTGGAATACCAAACAGCTTTGGTTTTAAACATACAGAACTTGAATGCGACCCTGGATTCCATGCCATGACAGCTTCTTTAAAAAGACTTGGAGAATGGTTTGACTACCTCAAAGAAAACAATGTTTACGATAATACGCGTATAATCATTGTTTCTGATCACGGTTCCTACCAGAGATTTCCTATATTTGAAGGCTCTGACCTTTTACCAAGGGCAATAGAATGGTATAATCCAATGTTAATGGTAAAGGATTTTAATGCAGCCGGTAATTTAAAATACAGCGGTAATTTTATGACACAGGCAGATGTTCCTGCAATTGCCGTCAAAAATGTGATAAAAGAGCCTGTAAATCCTTTTACCGGCAACGTAATAAAGGAACTATCTTTAGATGAAAAGCAGGAAAAAACAATAGTTTCATTCAGCAAGGCAAACAGGGTTCGTGCAACAGAAAACAACGGTTTTATCATAAATGATGATGACTGGTATACAGTAAAGAATTCAATTTTCTCAGTAAAAAACTGGTCAAAACTGAACGTAAAAAAAGGAGAAATAGTAAAATAACCATGCTTAATTTTTTATATGACCTTTCGGCAACGCAGCCTTCTCCACAGAGCAAATTTCACGGCGGAGGAGAATACGGAGAAGTTGTATTCTTTAAGCTTCTTGAATACACAGATAAAATCAATCTTTGTGCCTATTATGATTCAAAATCCTACATAAATCCTGATCTTTTAAAGGCCGCAGAAGAAAAGAACGTAAAAATCTTTGACATTCAGAAAAAATCACTTGCAGAAATTATAAGTGAAAAAAAAATTGACAGGGCATATTCTGCAATGCTTAATTTAAACCAGAACTGGCCTTTAGGTCTGCTTGAAGTATATACAACAGTTCACGGCTTAAGGACACTTGAAAAACCGACGGATCCGGTAATGCTCTGCTATGAAAAAAACAAAAAACAGCTGATTATTGATGTTCTTTTCATGACAATATTCAAAAAATGGTATGAAAAAAAGCTGAAAGTTATAAACGGACGTCTTGTAACGGATTCCCGCATTAATGTAATTACAATTTCAAGACATTCAAAGGCTTCTATAGAAACATTTTATCCTGAAACAAAAAGCAGGAACATTCCAGTGTTTGCCTCGCCTACTTTTGACCAGCTTGATAATTACAAGTCCGTAAGCTCAGCACTAGATGATTCACGGCTTAACGATTTTGGTATCTCTAAAGGAAAATTCTTTCTTATTACAAGCGCCGCCAGATGGAATAAAAATGCATTGCGCGCAGTCCTTGCATTTGACCAGCTTGTTTCTGACGGAAGCTTGACAGGTTTTAAACTGGTAGTAACAGGCGTTACAGATAAAAAGGTATTCTCCAGACACATAAAAAATAAAGATGCAGTGAAACTTCTTTCATATGTAGAACGCGATGAACTTGAACTTTTGAACCGAAGCGCATATGCATTTATCTATCCGTCTCTAAACGAAGGATTCGGCTACCCGCCTATTGATTCCATGAAATATAGGGTTCCGGTTCTTGCAAGCGGAACAACTTCTATTCCGGAAGTCTGCGGAGACGCTGCCGTTTATTTTGATCCATATTCAGTTTCTGAAATAAAAAACAGAATAATTCAGATTTTGGACGAAAACTTTTACAAAGAACTTCAAAAAAAATCAGTAATACGGCATGATTACATAACCGCAAAACAGAAAAAAGACCTTAATGATCTTGCAGAATATCTTATTAGATAATTTATTAGAAAATATTTGAAATTGGAGAAAAAAAAATGGCAAAAATATCTTTTGAAAATAAAACAATTCTGGTTACAGGAGCTGCCGGATTTATTGGAAGTTACCTTTCTAAAAAACTTCTTGAAACAATCTCTTCCTTAAAAGTTATTGGACTTGACTGCATTACAGATTATTACGACACCTCCCTTAAAGATGAACGCCTCAAAATGCTGAATGCGTTCGGAAAGCGTTTTGAATTCATAAAGGCAGACATTTCTGACATGATGGTAATGCAGGACGTGTTTGCAAAATACAAGCCTCAGATTGTCGTAAATCTTGCTGCCCAGGCAGGTGTACGCTACTCAATTACAAATCCTGATGCATACATCAAGTCCAACATGATTGGTTTTTACAACATTCTTGAATGCTGCCGTCATAATCCTGTTGAGCACCTGGTATTTGCTTCATCTTCAAGCGTATACGGTTCAAATAAAAAGGTGCCGTATTCTACAGAAGACAAGGTGGACAACCCTGTTTCGCTGTATGCTGCAACAAAAAAATCAAATGAGCTTTTTGCACATGCCTACTGTAAGCTTTACAAAATTCCGGCTACAGGCTTAAGATTCTTTACAGTTTACGGTCCAATCGGCCGCCCAGACATGGCTTATTTTAAATTTACAAATAAACTCGTTAAAAATGAACCGATAGAAATCTACAATATGGGTGACATGTACCGAGATTTTACTTATATTGATGACATTGTTACCGGAATCATGAGCGTCATGGGAAAAACACCTGATGAAACAGAAGACGGCGCTCCATACAAAATCTATAATATCGGAAACAACAAGCCGGAAAGCCTTATGCGCTTTGTAGAAATCCTTGAAAACTGCCTCATAAAGGAAGGAATTATTTCTGAACCGGGTAAAAAGGTTCTTCTTCCAATGCAGCCGGGTGACGTTTACCAGACATACGCAGATGTTGATGACCTTCAGAGGGATTTTAACTTTAAGCCATCAACTCCATTGGAAAAAGGACTTGAAAACTTTGCAAAATGGTATAAATGCTATTATAAAAAATAAAAATAGACTATAATGGAAATATGAAATACGTTTACGTCCTTACTTCAACGCCAAAAGATTTATATTACGAACAGGCCCTTATGTCTGTATGGTCCCTGCGCTACCGCATGCCGGATGCAGACATAATTGTCCTTGTAGATGACAAGACATTTAAATCTTTTGAAGATGAAAAACGCAGCGAATTAAAGAAGCTTGCAGAAGTAAAATCAATTGAATTTGATGACAAGGTTACAAATGTAGAACGAAGCCGCCTCATAAAAACTGCAATTCCAGACTACGTTTCCGGGGATTTTCTTTACATTGACTGCGACACAATCATTGCAGACGATCTTTCTGACATCGAAAAAGCAGGCTGTGAAACCGGTGGTATTTTGGACGGACACTGCTACCTTGACGAGCACATCCATAAAAACTATTTTCTTGCAAGAGATAAAAAACTCGGGTTCCATGGAACCCAGGCAGAAGGCTTTAATTTTAACGGCGGCATTGTATTCTGCCGTGACACAGAAGCCGGACACGCCCTTTTTAAAATGTGGAATGAAGTATGGAAATATTCCGCTTACACAAAGCATGATCTTCATGACCAGAGCGCCCTTAACGAAGCAAACTACCGTACAGGCCTTAAAATGCAGCAGCTGCCGGGCGAATGGAATTGCCAGCCAAGCCACGGCGGACTTGCATTCCTAAAAAACGCAAAAATAATTCACTACTACTCAAGCGAATTCAGCGGAAAAAACTATGTTCCGTATTATAAGCTTGCAGACAAGGAACTTCAGAACAGAATAAAGGAAAGCGGCAAAATTCCGGAAGACATCATAGAGATGATAAAAGACCCTAAATTTCAGTTTAACAGGGTTCACCTTATTAACGACAGCCGCATAGTAAGCATAATGCAGTCACCGCTTACATTTACGCTTTCAGACATTAAAAAGCACGTACCTGTGCTTTTTAACATAATGGAACAGACAATGACAGGAATCCGTTCTTTAGGAAAAGCCCTTAAGAAACGCTGATCATAAAACATATATTTGGAGAACAGATATGAAAATTGCAGTTGCAGGAACTGGATACGTTGGATTGTCAAATGCAATCCTTTTGGCACAGCACAATGAAGTTTATGCCGTAGACATCATGCAGTCAAAAGTTGATTTGATAAATCAGAAAAAATCGCCAATCGTAGACAAGGAAATTGAAGAATACCTTTCTACAAAAAAGCTTAATCTAACCGCAACAACAGACGGCGAAAAGGCATATAAAGACGCAGATTTTATAATCATTTCTACGCCTACAAACTATGATACAGAAAAGAATTTCTTTGACACATCCAGCATAGATTCTGTAATGGAATCCGTAAAAAAATCTGGCTCAAAAGCAACAGTCGTAATTAAAAGTACAGTCCCAGTAGGATACACAGAATCTTTCCGCAAAAAAACAGGCTACAGCAACATGATTTTCTCTCCAGAATTCCTCAGGGAAGGTCATGCACTTTATGACAATCTTTACCCTAGCCGCATTGTCGTAAGTTTTCCTAAAGCAGCTCCAGAACTTAAGGAAAAAGCAGAAAAGTTTGCTTCCCTTCTTCTTGAAGGCGCATTAAAAAAAGAAGTTCAGGTTCTTCACCCTAACTGTACAGAAGCAGAAGCTATTAAGCTTTTTGCAAATACATATCTTGCACTTCGCGTTGCCTATTTTAATGAGCTTGATACATATTCAGAAGTGCGCGGACTTGATACAAAACAGATCATTCAGGGCGTATGCCTTGACCCAAGAATCGGAGACTTTTACAACAACCCTTCTTTCGGTTACGGTGGCTACTGTCTTCCAAAAGATACAAAACAGCTTCGCGCTAATTTTTCTGACGTACCGGAAAACCTTATTTCTGCAATTGTTGAATCAAATACAACCCGCAAGGATTTTATTGCAGACCAGATTATTGCCAGAAAGCCAAAAACAGTCGGTGTTTACCGCCTTACAATGAAAGCAAACAGCGACAACTTCCGCCAGAGTTCAATTCAGGGCGTAATGAAAAGAATCAAGGCAAAAGGTATTACCGTTGTTGTGTACGAACCAACATATAACGGCGACGATTTCTTCAATTCAAAGGTAATCAAGGATTTTGATGAATTTAAAAAGACCTGCGATGTTGTAATTGCAAACCGCCTGAGCGATGAACTTTCTGACATAAAAGACAAGGTTTACACCCGCGACCTTTACAGCCGAGACTAATTCAAGTGATTTCGAAGGGGAAAGCCTTCCCCTCGTCACAACCGGCTAAAAGCCGTTTGTTCCTACCTCTTCCAACGGGGGCGATGAGGACTATATATTTTTGTTCTTGTGCAATCTGTATCATGTTTTCTTACGCCGCCCCCGTAACGCCCCCGGGTTATTCCTCCAATACTTCTTTTTCATAAAATTCTGTTTCTGGATTCCAGGTTAATTTTATTTTTATATTTGTTACTCGCTGCGATAGATACGGTCGTACATCCTTGTGCTCCCGCCGCTTCTTCCGCGACTCAATAATTTTGACACCTGTATTAATTTCTGATAATCTCCAGAGAAAGGAGATTACAAATGCTTGATTGTCTTGCAGTTGCACTTGGCGGTGCCATAGGTTCTGTACTACGTTACCTGATTGGATTTATTCCTCTTAAAAATCAGACTCTGTTTCCAATAAAAACTTTTGCAATTAATGTTCTGGGATGTTTCGTCATTGGATTGATTACAGCTCTTAGTTTGAAATCAAGCAATCTAAATCCTCGCCTTGTTTTATTCTTGAAAGTTGGAATCTGTGGAGGCTTTACAACATTTTCAACTTTCGCTCTTGAAAGTTCAAATCTTCTGAAAAACGGACATCCAGGAATTGCAGTTTTATATATGTTCCTAAGCATTGCTGTAGGAATCGGATTTGTTCTGCTTGCAGAACTTCTCATAAAAAAATAAAACCTCAGGAAGAGCGCGCGCAGCGGTCAGAAAATTCTTTCAAAAAATTTAATTTATAAACAGAATTTAAAAAAGAACACTTTCTGTTCTGCTGAAAACTCTGGGGACACGGGGGAATTAGCCGTTGGCTAAAATCCGCTGGGCAGCAGCACGAACTTCATCCTTCAATTCCGGCGGATTCAAAACTTTTGCACCACCTGTAAATGACATTACCCATGAAGCAGTCTGCGAAAGCTGGTTAGTTTCAAAAGAAAGATAAACAGATCCATCTTTGTTTTCACGTAATGTCTGACCTTTGTGCCAGGTACGTTCCATTACAAAAGTTTTAAGACCTTTTACAAATTCAATTTCAACTTTGAACTTTTCGCCGCTGTTTCCCCAGGCTCCCATCTGAACATCAATATGGTCGCTCAGCTTAAAGTCCTTTGGAATCTTAAATTTCTCTTTTGTAATTTTACAGTTTCTAATTCGTGGCATAGCATAAAGCCGGATAGCCTCTGCATGATGAGAATACCCAAGAACATACCAGCTTCCTTTCTGGCAAATCATATGATAAGGATCAAAGCGACGTACTTCATAATCTTTATTCTGCGCTGTCTTATATTCCATCTCAAGTGTCATCTGAGTTTTTGTAGCTTTTAATACATTTTCAAAAACACCATCTTCAAGTTTTGTAATCGGGTCAGAAATAAAATGCACTTCATTATTAATTAATGCAGAATCAACAGTAATATTTTGAGGCATCATTTCAATCAGCTTGTTCATCAGGTTTCTGTACGATTCTTCAAGAGGCGTATTTTTATATTGTTCAAGCAACGGCAGAATTGTTGAAAGAGTCAGAAGTTCTCCTTCCTTAAGCATTACCTGCTGGATATAAAAAGTATTGTCAGTGTAATAATATCCGTTCTTCTGAAAGTCATACTCTATCGGTGCGCCGTAATCATCCTGCAGTGTTCTTATATAACGGCCAAACGTACTGCGGCTGAATTCAGTTCCCCAAACTTTATTAAGCTTATTAGCATTCGGATATTCACCGTTTCGGATTGCCTGGTCAATTTTCATCAGATAATTAAGAGTATGATATGAATTGTTTTTGAATTCTTTCTGCTTTTTCTGTGCCATATATAACCTCAAAATCACTCAAAATTATATCACATTTTTTTTGAGGGTGCTCCATAATTTGCGACACCCCTTGATTTATAATTAACTCGAAAATAAGGTGGTAAAGCTAAAAAATGCTTTCGCATTTTTCTTAACGCTTTGCTATAGAACACCGGCCGCCAGCGGCCTTCCACAGGAGGAAATGCTTATGAATGCACAGATTTTAATTAAAACAGCCAATGACTGGTTTGAATTCACAAAGAGCAAAACAGGACAGCTCGACTTCGTTGGCAAATGGGAAAAGAATGCATTACCAGATGTTAAAGGTGCTCAGGAATTCATTTCAAGCACATATTTCTCACCAAGCTGGTATGTATTCATTCAGACATCTTTGAATTGCAATCCTACAATTTATGTTTCTTCAGATGTAGATGTTTCTGACAAAGATGTTTTCGATTACCTTGTTCACATCGGTCCGCTTCTTGCAGCTGTAGAGTCAAAAGATTCACTTCTTGCAGGCGAACTTTTCATGCGTCGTAGCGAAGTTTTCGAAAAGTTTGCTCAGCTTACACAGTACATTATGGAACCTCTTTGTGTAGAGATTCTGTTCTCATTGTCTTACGGTAAGATGAACAATATCGATCCAGATGATATTCCGTTGATTTTTGAAAGCGCGAAAAAGAAGCTTGAATATGATTCTTCCCGCGAATCACTCGACCAGGCTTTTAAACGCTACTTCAAAAAGAATGAAGTAACTGTAACTCTTCCACTTGTTGGTACAAACTTCTATCACTGGGATGACGACATTGTTCCTGAAGCTCTTACAAAGCTTACAGACAATCTGAGTGCAGATGATCTTTGTGGCAATGCAGAAAAAATCCGCAGGGCAAAACATAATTTCTACGAATCACTCAAAGTTTCTGTACAGGCAGAGCCTTACAATGTTCACGATAAGAACTCAATTCTTGTCTGCATTGAAAACGTAGAAGCAAAGCTTTTCGGAAATCCAGGTCTTGAAAAAGCCGGACACATCCGTGCTCTTGCTGCAGAAATCATCCGCGAAGCAAAGCAAAAGAAGATGAACTACGGCGGAAAACTTGCAAGCCTTTCAAGCAACAAGATTGTGGTTGAGTTGGAGATTTAATATGAAAGACGATTGGTTGGTAAAAGAGATGATTGTGTCAAATTTAGTTCGCAATTTCGATTTTGAAAAAAGCCATATATCCATCATGCTGCGTTAAACAAAATCTCTTTTTGAACTTTTATTGAGCTGGCATTTATGTAGCAACGCTCAGTCTGCCATGGTCATTGGAATATGGTGACGGGCCTGACGGTTTGCATAGTCCAGATACATTTCAACAATTTCGTTTAGTTCTTCCAGTTCATCTTTTAAAAGATAGTTCTTTGCAATAGAAACATCGGCTTTTACAATCTTACCAGTTGGTGCATTTTTCCAGCTTGTAAGCCCCATGTTAGGTTTTGTATGATTTGCACGGTCTACAATTACTTCTGCTGCAGTCTGGCCATGAACAGCATAATGCATCTTGTTTTGAACCGTTGCAAAAAAATCTTTTGTCGTCTTACTATCTGGTTAATAATCATAAGCAGTTGCATATATATCTGTTATTTTCTGATAGAACTTTCTCTCGCTAGCTCGAATTTCCTGAATTTCTGAAACAAGATGAGCAAAATAAGCCTCATCAAAAATCTGACCATTTTCAAGGCGCTGCTTATCTAAGACATATCCCTTCGGAGCTTTCTTTATTAATAGATTCCATGTATTAATTTGAAATCAGACATTAACACTCCCCCTATAAACTAATAATTAGAATTGTTTTTGTTATCAAGGTCTTTAAAGTCCTGATACAAGAATAATAAAATATTACGCATAATAACTGCATCTTTTGCAGGCAGTTTACTTTCTCGCAGATAATCTGTTATCTCTGATTCGATAAAGTGCATAGCAGCTTCAAAGAATACTTTTATCTGACTTAAATCTGTTCTGGTTGAAACTGAAAAAGCTGATGAATGTACATAACTACATGAAAATTTGTATAAAACGGTGAAAGAATCGTCTAAATCACATCTCTTAGCCAATGCCCCAATTTTTCTGTTTTTTTTATCCGGGATTTTGCTTTTTGTCCAGCCATAGTTTTCTGCAAATTCCTGGCCGTATTTGTTTAGATAATCATCGTGTATTTTATCCCATTCTGGAATACTGTTTCCTACAAGTTGTGTAAGATGATACTTTAAGAATTGCAAATGATCTTTATAAACCGGAACTAAATCAGGATTCAAAACAAGATACTGCCCAATTACAAAACTCTCGTAAAGAGAACGATATTCTACAATCACACTGTTAAAACAACCATTCATTGCAAGAAGGAGAATGCTTTTATATTGATTCAAATCATTTTGAAGCTGAACAGAAACATGTTCTGCAATTTGAGAGTTCCTTTTACCTTTGCTTTTTCTTGCCGTATAGTTATAAATTGCAACAGCACAATCCAGGAAAATAAAACACCTTCTGAGCATTTCTGAATTCTGGAGCAATGCGACTTCTGAAGATGCAATATATTCTTGCCAGAAATGCTTTATAAGTTGATTTTCATTTGCATAAAGGAAAGAAGTGAATTGTTCTAAATATTTATCAAGCTGCAATTCTCTTTCAGTAACGTTTCCGTTTTCCGAAAAATCTGTAAGGGGACATTCTGCAATAAGGCGTTTTAGGAATTTCTGATCCATAGTTAGTCCTGAATACATATCTTAATTCATAAAATTATGTATTATTTTCTTTCTCTATTTCCTTAAATTCTTTTACTAAATCTGAATATTTATCATATCCAGATACTGCATAATATTTATCGCAAATTTTTCGTGCTAAAGAAATATTGTGCTTTGAAATATCGACTAAAAGATTTGTTACACAATCTTTATAGTCATAAAAATAAATATCTTTTTCTGTAATTAATAAAAATAACTTTTCGATGTATTCTTTATTATTTTCGTTTTTATTATATAGTTCTGAAAATTTTGGAACTATATAATGATCCATTTTATATTGCGTTAAATACTTACAAGATAATTTCAGGTATTGATATATTCTATCATCAATTTTTTCAATGTAATCAAGAAAATACAATAATTCCGGTAATACGTCTTTATATGGATTTATATCAGAAAGCGAATTCATAGAAACATACAAATATTCCCATAATTGGATTATATTTTTTGGAGGAATTTTTTCCTCTGAATTCCGACGTAAATAATTTACAATAGTATCCATAATTGCTGGGGTTATTTTTCTTATAATTCTGCGTAATAAGCACTTGTCATCAGTTATTTCTTCAAACCCCTGAAGAATACTACTGCATCCATATTTAACCATTTGTGTTATCCAAGTTTTATTAGCAAAATTAGTAATTACATAATCAAAAAAATCTACTTCCAATAAATAGAAATATAGATTTTTATTAAGTGATGCATAACTGAAAAAACCTTCGAAAAACGATTCTGTTAATAAACTATTGAGTTTTACATCTATCCATTTTTTATCTTGCTCATATAAATATGGTAAATATGCTCCTATAGTGTAAAAGAACAAATCATCTTTTTTATCTTTTGTAATTTCAATGTTAAGAATACTCCAAAACTCAAGATTTAGAGATTTGTTCATATTATAATAAACATTGTTCAGCACGAAAATAGCTTCACAGATTTTACCTGATTCAGAATTTAAATACCTTGTAGTATATCCTAGCTCATAAGGATTCTTTTTATCAGAAATGTATTTCCTGTGATTAAATATCATTGAAGCTATTCTTGATAAACTTAAGTAAGTATCATTTACTAATCTAATATTTGATGAAAAATTCGAAACAAACTCGGAAACATTTTTAATGAACTTCAATTCATTTGAATGAGGATATTTAATATCTTTCTTTTCCCATATTGGACTATCCTCAAAAATTGTATTTTCTATTAATGGTATCAACTTTTCATATGAGAATGATTTATGTTCAGTTATTAACTGATTTGTAACAATCATAATTTCATCTTGCCAGAAAATATTTAACATAAAGAAAGCATTAATGTTATTTAAAACAGCTTCATAGTTTTCTATTAGCCAAAAGTGAAAACTTGATAATATTGACTGTTCTTGTATTACATTTAATTTTTCTGAGGTTTTTGCTTTAATTATTTGTATTACATCTTCAATTTTAAGATTGGTGAACAAATTCTTCTTAATTTCAATTTCATCAGAATATGAAAATTCAAAGCTTCCATTTGTATGTGAATAATCTTTTTCAATGAATCCATTAGTAAGAAGTTTTTTACAAATATTTCCTATAAAATTATTTGAATTAGTTTTTAACTTTATGTATTCTTTAATATCTTCTCGTTGTTTTAATAACCACAAATATAAATTTATGATTGTTTGTGTTCCATACATTTCATCAGTTTCAAGAATGTTATTTGAATTATAATAACATGCAGCAACTAGGTATTCATAAGTGTTTTTAGGAATATTATTTAGGCAGTTCTCAATAATAGAAATTAGTTTTTTACTATCTTTTTTTGTTAAAA
>Ga0256407_10011276_pt1 | contig 12401 bp, 5 predicted proteins | sample RumenRJG_04DNA_FD_193489 | JGI IMG/M metagenome (GOLD analysis project Ga0256407, IMG submission 193489) | Bovine rumen microbial communities from Lethbridge, Alberta, Canada - RJG_04 | ecosystem: Host-associated > Mammals > Digestive system > Stomach > Rumen | place: Canada: Alberta | collected... | reverse complement strand
AGAAAGAAATAGTGTGGGGTTTGGGGATGGGGGATGGGGGATTGGGGATTGGGGATTGCGCCCACCCCCCAATCCCCAATCCCCAATCCCCAATCCCCAATCCCCAATAATAATTATGTATAAAAATTAACAAAGATAATAGTAAATAATATTATATAAAAAATATATAATGAATAATTATTAATATTAAATTATTTAAAAATATGAAAATACTTTATAAATTTTTATATTAAAATTAATGATTTAGTACATATAAACTAGAAATAAAGGATTGTTGATTGACCCAATCCCAAACTCCAATATATGAAAATATATATAGTAAACTATTTTAAGTAAAAAATATAATAAATATATAAGGAATTAATTATTAAAAAATGTGATAAATTAAAATATAAAAATTTCTTCTTTATAATTACTAAAAAAGGGAAATATAATAAAAATAATAAATTAATTTATCTCATAATTAAAAATAATGAAATAAATTTAGAAAATTATATAAAAATATCTGAAAAATATCTTTCAGAAAATGAAATTAGAGAAATACTTATAAAAGTCAATCAAAGATTAAACAATTATATTTAAAAAGATATTAAATTATAATATTAATATTTCAAAAATAATATTACATTTCATATAATATATAAGAAAAAATAAAATTAAATGAAATTACTTTTAAAGAAAACCTTTTTTTAAAAGAATTTAAAGAAAATAATTTACTACAAAATGTAAATATTTTTTAATAAATTTATTTTATCATTGTAATGATTGTAAAGATAATATTTGTGTATATTGATGATGATTTATATGATGAAGATATTGATAATATTGAAACTTTAAAAAAAAGAGAAAATAGAATATTAAATGATCCATTATTTAAAAAAAATAGAAGAAAATAGGAAAAAAAGAGCAATTGAAGGTGTAAAATTATTAAATAAAATTCAATAAATAAATAATAATTAAAATTTATATTTTTAATTTATTTTGATTTTCTTTATTAAATTCATTTTGCATTAAATCAACTAAAGAATCATTTCTTTTTTTTGAACTATTATTAAGAGCTTTTCCAAGACATTTAATTCCAAGATAAATTATTGGATCAATTAATAAAAAATTTAATTCTTTTTTATTTTCATCCATTTCTTGTATATATTTTTGTTTTATAAATATTAAAATTGATGATAAAATATCTAATAAAATAATATTATCATTAGATAAATAATAAACAAATGCTTTTAATTCTTTTCTAGAACAACCTTCAATTTTATTTGTTAATTGTTGATTTTTAATATCTTGTTTTTTTGATAAGAATAAAAATAATCTTACTAAAAATGTAATTCTAATACAAACAACTCCAAAACTAAAATAATTTAATTTGATCATTTCTTTAACTTCATTATTATAATTTCTCATAAAATAATTCATAAATAAAACTGAATAAATACCTCCTGCACGAAAATCAGTTCTTGGATTATGAGATTGAAAACCAAGTATTTTCCAATAATCTTTTTCTTCTTTAATATCATTTTTTGAAATAATATCTTTTCCATGATCTAATAATTCATTTAAACTTTTTTCATGTTCTTGATTTGATTCATCATATAATATTATAGTTTCATTTTTTAATTTTTCAAATTTATTATATTCATCAATTGTTAAATCATATTTACTATCACAACAACAACATAAATATTTATCAATAATATTTTTATCAATTATTTGAATAGGAGAAATTTTATCTTGTTTATTATAATTTTTAATTATTAAAGTTTCACTTTCATTTTCTTCCATAAATAAATTATAGCAAATTTAAAATTAATAAAATAAAAAATTATAAAATATAAAACATCAAAAAAATAATATTTAATGAATAAAAATAAAATATAAATAAATAAATGGATGGTGGAATAAATTTAAATGAAGAATTACAAAAAGATAATGGAGATCTCCCATTAAAAATATTATTTAATCAATTAACTGTATCAAATAATCCATCAATTGTATCAGAAACTTCAAAACAAATTGCAATTTTTTTAACAAAAAATAGAGAAGAAGCAGAAGTAAATATATTAAAATTAGCACATTTTATTGATTCAAATTTATCAACAATATCAATTAAAGTTATTGTCAAAGTTATAAATTCAATTTTAAAAACTTTAAATGAAAATACAAATTTATTAACAAATTTAATGAAAAATTTTTTTCCTTTATTAACTAGTATAATATCTAATTCTGAATTATTTCCTGAAGAATATAATTTATTAACTTTAACAATTGGAAAAATTGTTAATAGATGTGGTAGTCATGCTGCACAATTAATTGAATTTCAAATTGAATCTATTTTCAAAAATGATGATCATTTAAATAAAGAACAAAAAAAATGTGCTTGGATAAATCTTCTTTCTGAATTTATTAAAAATTCTCCTGTTATTACTTATAATAAATTAATTGAAACTTTTCATGAATTTTTTAGATTAATTAAACATAATTATAAACATAAAGATGAGAGTATTAGAAATTCTATTTCTTTTTTAGTAAATCAATTTTTACTTTTATTAAATAATAGAGATTATTCTATTAAAGAAAATTATACTAAGAGAATTTATTCTATTATAGAAGAAAATATTCAAACTAAAGAATATGAATATTTAGATATTAATATTTTACATGGGACTATTCTTTTAATTAGAGCTATTACAGTTAGAAGAGAATTTTTTAATGAAAAATATAAAAGTGTTATGGAATTTTTTTTTAATTTAAGAAATATTAAAAATATATTAATTCAAAAAACTATAATTGAATTAATTCCTTTTTTTGGTGAATATTTGAATGAAGTTTTTGCAAAATTATTCTTTAATGAATTTTCAATTTTTTTCATTCAATTATATTTATCAAGACCAAATCAAATAATTAGAAATTCAGTATTAAAATCAATAGGAAAATTGAGTATAGTAATGACAAAGGATATTTATTCAAATATAATACAAGAAGTTGTAAATATGATTGAATCTGATTTTAAAAATGAAAATTTAATAATTAATTTAGCAGAAATTGAATGTTTAGCAAATTTACTTGTTAAATATTCACAAGAAGTTTTAACAAAAATCCCTTTAAATATAATATTAATTAAAATATTCCAAACAGGATTTTATGAAAGTCATGTAAAATGCTTAACAGAACTTTTAGCAGTATTTGATGAAAATTCATCAGAAAAAATTCAAATAATTTTAATAGTACTTAATGTAGTATCATTAATAATTGCAAATAAAAAATTTGAATTACAAGATACAATATTAAAATTTGAAGAAGCTAAAAAATTAGGAATAATATCTTTAGATAATTCAATTGAAGAATTAAATAATTCATCATCAATTAGTAATTTATTATTAACAAATAATTCAAATACATCTTTTACTTCTTCTTTTTTTTTATTTGGAAGAAAAGGAAGTGAAGAATCAAATGATAATTTATTAAATTTAGTAAGAAAACATATAATAGAAAATATTACAAATGAACAAAAAGCACAAAATCAAATTTCAGAAAATCGAATTGTTACAATGACTAGAAATGCTTTAATTTTTTTAGGTAAGTTAAATCATCCTTTTTTTAATAAGGATATTTTATCTTTTTATCAAATGCATTGTATTCCTTCTTTAGATAATCCTAGATCTAAAATTAAAATTGAAATTATGTCTCTTGCAACTTCACCTTGGATTCCTTATTATGAAAGTACTAAAGATAGTGATATTGATTATTTATTAAATATTATTTTAGACTCTTATCTTGATTTTATATTAATTATTCAAAATGATGATGTGAAAAATATAATGTTAAAAAATATTGATAATAGATATGATAAACTTTTAGTAACAGATAATTTTTTTATGAAGTTAATTTTAATTTTACATTCTACTACTGATTCTTCTGTAAGAGAACAAATTGTTATTATTATAGGAAGATTAATTCAACATAATTATAATATGATTAAATTATTTTTGAAAAAGAATGTTATGGAAATTTTTATGACTTTAGAATCAAGTGAAAATATAACAGAAAAAGAAGATTCAATTATATTATTAAGTTATATTGTTAAATATACAGGTAAATGTATTGTTGATTATTTAGAAATTTATTTCTCTAATTTAGTAAGATTATTAAAAGATGATGATGAAGAAATACAAAATAAATCATCAGATGATTCTGAAGAAGAATCAAATCAAACTTTAAATATGCATATTTTATCTATTTTAGGTGAATTAATTATAAATTCTGAAAAACATACTACAGAAAAAGAAAATCAATATAAAGAAATAATCTCAATTTGTATTAAAAATTTAAAAGATAATTCAAGCCAATTAAATCAAGAAATATCATTAAAAACAATTTTAGCTATTTTTGAACATTCAGATTATGATTGGAATATATATTTCAATTTTATTGATTTAATTGATATTTTAATTGAAGTTTTAATAAGAACAAATAATAGAAAAACAAGAAATTATGCTTTAAAAATTTTTGGTTTTATTGGAACAATGGCACCTGATAAATTAGAAGCTTTATGGAATATTCATAAAAAAGATTCTGAAAATAAAACTGAAAATTATGATGCTGATGAATATGAAAATTTTGATGATGAAGAAATTGTTGATCATAATAGAGAACAAGTTAAAAAAAATAGAAGAAGAAATGTATTAAAATTCTTTTCTAGTTATGGTAAAATCAAAATTGTTAAAAATTTAGATTTTGAAAGAATGGTTGAAAATAAAGAAATAGATCCTTTAACATATCATACAATAATTGCTTTAATTAAAATATTAAAAGATGAAAGTCAACAAGAACAAAATAATAATGTAATTAATATTTTAAATAAAATAATTAAATATTTACAAACTCAAAAAGAAGATAAAGTTCTTATTGAATTAATTCTAACAAGATTAATTGAAGTTGGTGAAAGTTTTAATGGAACAACTCAAGTTCATATTTTTAATTGTATTTTATATATTGTACAACATTTTAATTCAAATTGTAAAAATCATTTACCTGCTTTAGTAAAATTAATAGAAGATTTTATTGAAGATGATGATTTACAAAATACAATTTTTTCAATATTAATTTGTATATTAGAAAATTATTTAGATGTTATGGAAACTTATTTAAATAAATTAATCCCAATTTTAATTAGTTTACTAACAGATAAAGGAGATAAAATTTTACCTAGAATTAATTCAATTAGAATGAAAGTTTTTCAATGTTTTAATTGTATATCACAAAAATTAGGTAATTATTTAGGAATAATAATACCAGAAATGTTAAATTTATTAGATTCTTCAATGATGTCATTTAATCCTTTTGTTAAGAAAAATTTAGGTAATGATGAAAAAATATCTTCTGCTACTCTTCAAAGAAAAGATTTAGAAATGTTTGCTTTTATTGATAGAATTATACCTCTTCCTCAATTTGGTGAACAAATACCAAAAATTGTTGAAAGTTTAATTAAATTTATGAATTATTGTCCTCAAGCAAATGAATTAATAATGGGAATATTTATGAAAATGTTAAATTATTCAAAGAGAGAATTTGTATCATTTTTACCTTCAATATTAAGAATTGCTAAAAATAATAAAGTTAATATTTTAGATTATTTTGAAGAAATAAAAAGAAATTTAGAAAATAAAAATAAAATAGAATTAATATATGATTCACAAAATAATTCAAAAAGACATAAAAAATATAATTATAAAATAAATACCCAAACAAAACAATTTAATTCATTTGATTTAAAAAAATATAAATCTGATTATTTAAAAGAACCAAATACAGCATTTAGTAAAAGAAAAAAAACATTAGAATCAAATTTTAATCTTTCTCCTTTTGATATAACATCATCACAATATAATAATAATTTAAGTTTATTTCCAAATCAAAGTGAAAATTTAAGTGAAATGATGAGAACAAGAGTAAATAAAGAAGAAATAATAAATGAATTTAATCCAATAAATTGTTCATTAGAAGAAGATTGGCATGAATGGTTTAAATCATCATTTAATCAATTATTCTTTAATTCACCTTCATATGTTTTAACATGTTGTAGACATTTAAGTGATTCATTAACTGATTTATATAATTATGCATTTATTACTGTTTGGAGAACATTTACTCAAAATCAAAAAAGTAAAATTTTCTCTCATTTAAATATGGCTCTTCATTCTCCTACAACACCAAATGATATTTTATTAACAATTTTAAATTTAGTTGAATTTATTGAAAGAGAAGAAAGTCATATTGAATTTGTTGATTTTGGAAATTTAGCAAAAATTGCAAATAAATGTAAAGCATATGCAAAAGAATTATTTTATACTGAAAATGATTATAGAATTAGTCATGAAACTGATTCATTAGAAAATTTAATTACTTTATATTATGAATTAAATTTACCAGAAAGTTCAATTGGTATATTAAAAATTGCAGAAAAGAAAAAAAATAATATTAAAGAAGATGATTGGTATTTAAAATTACATAGATGGAATGATGCTTTAAAAATAATTGGTAAAAAAGAAAAGGAAAAAAATAAAAAAGATTATGATTTAACAAGAGGGAAAATTTTATGTTATGAAGGATTAAGTGATTGGGAAAAATTATTAGAATTAGATGACGAAATTTTCGCAACTCAACCAAGAGTTTATTCAAAAAATAGTTCAAATTTTACAATTAAAAATGAATTAGAAAATGATATTTTAATTAAGAGAACTAATTCAATGACTTCACTTGCAAAAAGTAGTTTTATTCCATATTATGCAAAAGCATCTTTTAATTTAGGAAAATGGGATAAATTAAATCATTATATTTCAAAAATGTCACCAAGTGAAGATGAAGAAGAATATGAAAAAAATTTCTTTCAAGCTGTTTTTAGTATTAAAGAAAAAAAATATGAAGAAGCTAAAATTTATATTTTAAATGCTAGAAATGCAATTGATGATAAAATTAAAACTTTATTAACTGAAGGTTATGAAAGAGCTTATAAATTATTATTATCAAATCAACATTTATATGAATTAGAAGAAATTATTAGATTTTATTCTTCTGAAGAAAAAGGTTTTACAATAACAAAAGAAAGATTAAAAAAAAAATGGGATGATAGACTTGAAATGATTAGTGAAGAACCTGATGCTTATGAAAGAATTCTTGCAATTAGAGGATTAGTTTTTAATATTGAAGAAGATTATGATAAACATTTAGATCTTGCTAAAATTGCAAGAAAAGATGATATGTTTGAAAAATGTATGAATGTTTTAAATAGACTTAAGAGAGATACTGTTTATGTTAAAGATAAAAATATTTCTATTTCATTATCATTAAGTTTAAATAAATGTTTAAATGAAAATGATTTGTTAAGTGATTCACAGAAAGCAATTGATAATTTAAGTGAAATTATTAAAAAAGAATTTGATACTGATTCAAATAATAAAATATCTCAAAAAATAAAAAGTAAAGTTTATTGTTATTATGGATATTTAAATTTACAACAATATGAAAAATCATTAAATGAAGATAAAGTAGCAGAAATAAAAAATTACTTTGACTTAAGTATCCAATATTATAATAAAAATTATAAAGCATGGCATTATTATGGTTTATTAAATTACAAATATTTCGAATTATTATCAAATAATGATAAAAATAGAGGAAATTATGCACAAAATGCAATAAAAGGTTTTACAACAAGTGTAACAATAGGTGGAAAAAACATGTCAAAAACATTACAAGATTTATTAAGATTAGTAGATGTATGGTTTCAAATTGGAGATGATGAGACATTAATAAATTTAATAAGAGAATCATTTAATAAAATATCAATTGATTCATGGTTAGTAGTAATACCACAATTATTAGCAAGTGTAAATATAAAAAATGATTATATAAGAAAAACTTTAGTAGAATTATTACGTAAAATTGGATTAAATCATCCATGGGCAATAATTTATCCTTTGATAGTAATAAAAAAATCAAAAAATAAAATTAGAAGTGAAACAGCTGGAATAATTTTAAAAGATATTAGTGAAAAATATAAGAAATTAGTTTTAGAATGTGAATTAATAATTGATGAATTAAATAGATGTGCAATGTTATTACATGAAAAATGGATGGAAGCTATTGAAGAATGTGCTCAATTATTTTTTGAATCAAATAATAATGCTGGAACTGTTGAAAAATTAAAAGAAGCTCATGAAAGAATGAAAGATAAACCAATAACTATTAATGAAATACACTTTCATCAATTATATAAAGGTAAATTAAATGAAGCTGAAATGTTATTAAATGAATATGTGGAAACTAATGATATTTCTTTATTATATTCTTCATGGAATATTTATCATCCTATTTATATTTCTATGAGAGATGTTTTTGCAGAAATGAAAACTTTAGATCTGGATAATGTTTCTCCTTTATTAAGTAATTTTAATCAAAGTGAAATTTGTATTCCTGGTATTTATAGAAGTGAATATCCAATAATTAAAATTGCAGGATTTAAAAAAGATTTAATTATGTTAAATTCAAAACAAAGACCAAGAAAAATTGTTTTATTTGGTTCAGATGGAAAAGAATATATGTTCTTATTAAAAGGACATGAAGATTTAAGACAAGATGAAAGAGCAATGCAATTATTTGGTTTAATTAATTCATTATTAAGTATTGATGTTGATACATGTGATAAAAATTTATTTATTAGAAGATTCCCAGTTATTGCTTTATCTAATAATACAGGAATTTTAGGTTGGGTTCCAAATTGTGATACATTAAGTTCTTTAATTAAAGAATATAGAGAAATAAATGATATACAAAAAGATTTAGAACAAAGAATGATTTTATGGAAAAATCCTCGTTTTGATTCATCAACATTTTTAACTAAATTAGAAATATTTAATTATACTATGAAAAATACTTTAGGTTTAGATATGTATAATATCCTATGGAAAAAAAGTAAAAATTCTGAAGAATGGTTAGATAGGAGAACTAATTATTCAAGATCACTTGCTGTTATGAGTATGGTTGGTTATATTTTAGGTTTAGGTGATAGACATCCTTCAAATTTAATGCTTGATAGAAAAAATGGGAAAATTTTGCATATTGATTTTGGTGATTGTTTTGAAGTTGCTATGAAAAGAGAAAAATTCCCTGAAAAAGTACCTTTTAGATTAACTAGAATGTTAGTTAAAGCACTTGAAGTTTCTGGTATTGAAGGAACTTTTAGAATTACATGTGAAAATGTTATGAGAGTATTAAGATATAATAAAGATTCATTAATTGCTATATTAAGTGCTTTTGTACATGATCCTTTAATTTCTTTTAGATTTCTTATTCCTTTGATTTTGAAACAAAATAAAGAACAAAAAAATTATTATCCCACAACTAGAAAAGCATCTAATTTTAATTCTAGAATTAGTGAAAGTTTAAAAGAAGGTTTAAGAGAAGAAATGATTGCTATTAATCATAAAGTTAATAATACAAAAAGAAGAAAAACACTTAAACCAAATACTTTAATTCATGATTTTCCAAATGTGAAAAAAAATTATACTAATAATATGAATAAGAAAGAAAGTGGAAATTTAATAGTAGATAATAAACAAAGTAATGATGAAATTACACAAATGAAATTAGAAAAAAGAAGAATGGGTTCAGCAGAAAGACAATTATATAATGAAATTACACAAACAGAACAAGTTGAATCAGAAGAATTAAATAAAATAGCAAAAATAGTTTTAGAAAGAATAATTGATAAATTGAAAGGAACAGATTTTAGTAAAATGATAACTTTAGATACAAAACAGCAAGTTGAAAAATTAATTAAACAAGCAACTAATCCTGAAAATTTATGTCAATCATATATGGGTTGGTGTCCTTATTGGTAGGATCTTATATATATATTTAATTAAATGTCAATATTAAAATTTTTATTTATTTAAATAAGATAAAATATTTTTTATTATAAAAATAAATAAAATGTAATAAAAATATATATATCTAAATTTTATATATTATATCACCAATTAAAAATAAAATGAATAAAAATTATAAGTAAAAATTTTTTAATCCAAAAAAAATTTTCAAAAGAGAAATAAAAAAACAACATCCTTAGAAAAAAATAAAAAAAATAAATAAATAAACCTCCAAAAAAAATAATATATAACTCATAAAAATAATAAAAAAATCATAATAAAAAGAAAAATGTCATCAAAACTCCTCCTAACTATAACCTTGATAACTCTAACAATTTCATTCCCATCCCTCCGTAAAACAAAAGAAGAATTTGGAAAACATTTTAAAAAAATAGTAGACCAAGTAAAATCAGCAAAAAAAAAAGTAATATCAGTTGCAGCAGCAGGTGATTTAAATGTATTAGAAGCAGTATGGGAAGCTCATAAAAGAGGAATTGCAGATGCAATTCTTGTCGGAGATGAGGCAAAAATAAATGAAATTGCAAAAAGTCATAATATGGATGTGACACAATTTAAAATAATAAATGAAGTAGATCCAATTGCAGCTGCACATATTGCTGTAGGACTTGTTCATAATGGTGAAGCTGATATGTATATGAAAGGATTAATTGATACTAAAAATTTTTTAAAAAGTGTTTTAGATAAAAAAGTTGGTTTAAGAACTGGGAGACCATTAAGCCATGTTGCAGTATTTGAAATAAAAGGTATTAAACAACTTTTATTTTTGAGTGATGTTGCTTTTATGACTTATCCTACTTTAGAAGATAAAGCTCATATAATTGAAAATACAGTTGAAATTACTAATGCTTGTGGTATTAAAAAACCTAAAGTTGCTGTTTTAGCTGCTGTTGAAGTAGTTAATCCTAAAATGCCTTGTACAGTTGATGCTGTTGAGTTATCTAAAATGCAAGATGAAGGTAAAATTAAAGGTTGTATTGTTGATGGTCCTTTAAGTTTAGATATGGCAATTTCAAGAGAAGCTTGTGAACATAAAGGAGGTTTAAATAGGAAAGTTGTTGGTGATGCTGATATTTTATTGTTCCCTGATATTCATGCTGGTAATATTGCTTATAAATTAATTGTTCATGCTACACAATTTTTAAATGGTTGTATTTTAACTGGAACTAAAGCACCTGTTATACTTACTAGTAGGAGTGATAGTATTGAAACTAAACTTTATTCTATTGCCCTTGCTTCTGTTGTTGCTGAACATTTGAAAAAGAAGTAAATGGGATTTTTTTTTGAGGTTTTTCTATAATTTGTTTATATTTATTTTTTGTGGGTTTTTTTTTGTTTTTATTTAATTTTTTGAATTTTTTTTTGAATTTTTTTTTTTTTTTTTTATATTTTTTTTGAAATTTTCTGGTGTATTCATTGATAAAAAGTATTATTTAGGTTTAATGATTTTAAAATTTTGTTTAAATAAATATTAATTTATTTAAATTATATTTTAATTTAATTTTCTTAGTCAAGTTTTTCTCAAATTAAAATTATTATTTATACCAACAAATTAAATTAATTAAAGTGAAAATGAACAAAACCCCTTATCATAAAAGACCAAACTTAAATAATTATTATAAGAAAGGAGGTTATTATAATAATTATAAAAATAATTCATCAAACTTAGGTTATTATGAAAATAATAAAAAATATTATTATAATAATTTTGATTCATATGATAATTATGAACAATATGGTAATTATCAATATAATGATAATACCAATTTTAAAAAAAATAATTATTATGGAAATCAAATGTTTAATACAATAAATAATACATATGAACAAATTGATGATGATGAATTATTTTCATATGGAATTGCTCAACCAAATAAATTAATGAAAAATAATTTTGATGTTAAAGAAAAAAAAGAAGAAATTCTCCGTATAAAAATTAAAATAAAAGGAGAAATTAAAGAATTAATAATATATAAAGATGATGAAGATATTGATACAATAATTAATAGATTTTGTATTGAAAATAATATAAATTCAAAGTTAGAAAATCCACTTTTAGATAAAATAAAAAATACAATTGAAACAACAGACAATTTTATTAATAAATTAGTATTGGACAAGGAAGATTATGAAATAATAAATATATTAAACAAAGTATATAATAATAATATCTAGAGTTTAAACTTATAATCCTTTTATTTTAAAAAAAAAGATAAAAATAAATAAAAAATAAAAAAAATTATTTAAAAAAATATACAAAAAAAATGAAAAAAAACTCAAAAATAATTCAAAAAAATAATTTTTTATTCATAAAATTAAATTTTAACCTAAAATAAAAAAATCAAAAAAAAAAAAAAAAAAAACAAAAAAAAAAAAAAAAACAACCCCAAAAAAACCCCCAAAAACCAAACAAAAAAAAAAAAAAAAAAAAAAAAAAACACCAACATAAAA
>Ga0256407_10011275_pt1 | contig 12403 bp, 16 predicted proteins | sample RumenRJG_04DNA_FD_193489 | JGI IMG/M metagenome (GOLD analysis project Ga0256407, IMG submission 193489) | Bovine rumen microbial communities from Lethbridge, Alberta, Canada - RJG_04 | ecosystem: Host-associated > Mammals > Digestive system > Stomach > Rumen | place: Canada: Alberta... | reverse complement strand
TCTCTCAAAAAGGAGAACTGCTACTACTTGGCCGAGTCTCCGAAAAAGAAATCGCCCTGTGACGGCTGCTGCTACGGCCCCTGCGTCAGCTTCTGCATGAAGAAATGCATGAACGAAGTCTTTAATACGAAGATGGAGGTACCGGTCAATGCGTGAGAATGGAGGATTGAACTTCTACAGAAACCTCATGAAGCACGAGGTGACAGTGGACCGGAACAAGACGGCTCCCAGGTGTAGGAACTGCTGCTATTTCCATCCGGACTTCAAGTACCGCAGATGCCTGTTTGCCACATGTCCTTATGGGAAGACGGACAATGAGGTGTTCCGGCAGAAGCCCCTTCCCCGGGACAAGTTTTTAGGTCGGGAGGTGGTGAGATGAGTGCATGGCTATGAGTTTTTCCATGGTGGTGCCGGGAAGCATTTCAACTTCTTTCAGCTTCCTGAGGATCTTGTGTTCAATGACTGCTTTAAGGAGCTGTCAACCGATGCGAAGGTTCTCTATTGCATCATGCTGAAACGGGTCGGGCTTTCCTATAAGCATGGATGGATGGACAGTGCAGGCCGAACCTATATCATTTATACGCTTGAAGAAGCCATGCGGGTTTTTCGCTGCGCGAACCAGAAAGCTACCAAACTGTTCAATGAGCTGGAAGCCGTCGGCCTGATTGAAAAAACCAGGCAGGGGCAAGGAAAGCCGGATCTGGTCTATGTAAAAGACTTTGCTACGCCTGTGGATTCTGTGGATAACTCATTCCAGACTCATGAAGAATCACAGGTCAAGACTCATGAAAATCATGATTCTGGAGTCATGAAAAGCAGGATTCAAGACTCATGGAATTCAGGAGCAAGTAATAGAAATAATAGTTTAATCAGATATAGCGAAAGAGATCCTATCCTATCCGGATCGGATGGGATGGATCAGCACAGGCTCTATGAAGACTATTTCAGAGATGCTCTGGAAATGGACATTCTCTATCTGGACTATCCTCATGACAGAGAAACACTGGATGGCATATTGGACCTTCTGGTTGAAACTTGCTGTCTGAAACGGAAAGAAGTCAGGGTGGCTGGCGATGACAAGCCGGTGGAAGTCGTAAAGAGCCGACTGATGAAGCTGAATTCCATGCATATCCAGTATGTCATGTCTTGCCTGAAGGAGAATGTGTCTGACGTGCATAACATCAAGCAATATCTTCTGGCAGCGCTGTACAATGCACCGGTCACAATCGATCCGTACTTTACGGCAAAAGTGAATCACGACATGTATGGAATATGAAGGAGGTGAAACCCATTGGATAAAGAAAAACAAACAGACCGGGTCCAGAAGATCCCGATTACAGAGCTGATTCCCTTCAAGGACCATCCCTTCAAGGTGGTTGAGGATGAATCCATGCTCAGGACCACAGAAAGCATTTCGATGTTCGGGGTTCTGACGCCTCTGATCGCACGGCCTGCCGAAGACGGCAGATTTGAGATTATCTCCGGCCATCGGAGAGCTCATGCTGCTGCGGCTGTCGGCCTGACGGAGGTTCCGGTCATTGTCCGGGATATGGATGATGACGTGGCCAAGATCCTTGTTGTAGACAGTAACCTGCAGCGAGAGAATATCCTACCATCGGAAAGGGCGTTTGCCTACAAGATGAAAATGGAGGCAATGACTCACCAAGGGCAGAGAACGGATTTGCTCGAAAGAGAAACCTCGACACAACTTGTGCCGAGGTTGAGAAGCAATGAGGTGATTGGTGCTCAGAACAATCAAAGCAGGGAAACGGTAAGACGCTTTATCCGCCTCACCAACCTGATTCCGGAGCTGCTGGATATGCTCGACCACAAGAAGATCTCTTTTAATCCGGCTGTAGAACTCTCGTATCTGAAGCCGGAGGAACAAAGGAACCTGATCGAAGCCATGGATTTCACACAGGCGGCTCCCTCCCTCTCTCAGGCGATGCGTCTCAAAAAACTCAGCCAGGAAGGCGCATGCAAACTGGAAGATATGTGTGAGATCCTCGGTGAAGTCAAAAAAGGCGATTTGGAACGGGTCGCTTTCAAGAGCGAACAGCTCCGAAAGTTTTTTCCCAAGTCCTATACGCCCAGGCAGATGAGCGATGTGATCCTGAAACTGCTGGATCAGTGGCAGAAGAAACGCCAGCGGGACAAGGCACGATGAATATTCCAGTCACTGTCTGGAAATTCTTATAACAACTGAATATGTACCCCCAAGGCAGCGTCTTTGATGAGAATCAGAGGCGCTTTTTCTTTATCAAAAAACAAAAAAGGAGAAACGAACAAATGATGAACGAAGATTCCAAGAAAAGACTGAAGGCTATGGCGGAGGCCGTTGCAAAGCTTATGAAGGAGCAGGACGAGCAGAAAGACCGGAAGGCAGCCGAGGCTGAGGACGATGATCGTGTTCTGGCGGCAGATTTAATGATGGAGGCATCTGACCTTCTCGAGGAAGCTGCCAATCTGGTTTACCAGGCGACAGCTCTTCTGAATGGTGAGGACATTGAAGCCGAATGCTGCTTCCCGTGCTGCGTTGTGGAGGTGTTCTGCGATGATGAACTTTGATGAATTTCTGGAAGCCACCAGAACCCGTGTCCAAGAGGAACTTCCCGATACGGCGGTTAAGATCCAGCAGGTCAACAAGCTGCAGGGTGAATCCTATGTCGGGATCTCCGTACAGCCGGAAGGCGCAGCTGCAGCCGCCACTTTCAATATCGGCCCAGCCTTTGAGCGCTACCAGGCGGATCCGTCTCAGGAGAGCGCCATCCTCGAAAAGATCGCTGCTGATGCGAAGCAGGTATCTGCCGCCATTCCCGTCTTTGAGGTCAACAACATCACGGATTATGAAAGTGCGAAGAGCCATCTCGTGATGCAGGTCGTACCGGTGGAGCCTAACAAGGAGATGCTCGAAAACATCCCCCATAAAACGGTTGAGGATATTGCAGTCGTATACCGTGTGGAGCTTCCCCATCCCGAGGACAGCTCCGCAACCACCTTGGTGACGAACCAGCTGCTGGATCAGTACGGTGTCACTCCTGATCAGCTGCATACCGATGCGGTTGCTGCCCAGTTGGCAAATCATCCCCCGGTCCTTAAGAACATGTCCGAGATGATGGCTGAGATGTCCGGTGGCATGTTCGAGATGCCTGAATCTCCCATGTGGGTGGCGACGGTCGAAGGTGGTATGAACGGCGCTTCCGTGACCCAGCTTCCGGATTTCCTTCAGGAGGCTGCGGACAGGCTCGGCGGTGACTTCTTTGTCCTTCCTTCCTCTGTCCACGAGGTCCTCTTCATCCGAGATGACGGGTCCTTTGAACGTGACCAGCTGGAAAACATGGTCCGGGGCGTCAATGCCACAGAGGTCAGTGAAGCGGATTTCCTCTCCGACAGTGTTTATCACTATGACAGCGATGATCGAATCTTCGAGAAAGCCGTTACCTTTGAAAGTCGTGTGGCGGAGGGGATGGCTCTGTATAGTGCAGAAAGTGCTAAAGATACCATGACAGTGCTCCTGGTAGAGCCCAATCAGCATCCCCGTCCGGTTGAGATCGGAACGGAGCTGGAGGATCTTCAGAATGCTGTCGGCGGCTATATCGAGGTCGTGTATCCGTTTGATGAGCCTGTCGGACTGGTCATGAATGAAGAAGGTAAGCTCGACGGCCTGCCCTTGAACAGGGCTCTCCGTGACGATAACGGTGAGATCTACGATGTGGTAGCCGGGTCCTTCCTGGTCGTCGGTCTTACGGATGAGGACTTTGGTTCCCTTTCTCCGGATCAGATGAAGACCTTTGAGGAGAAGTTCCACTCTCCTGAGGTATTTGTCCGGATGGGCCGTGGAATTATGGCTGTCCCCCTTCCGGATGAAAAGGTCGAGAAGCCGGAAAAGAAGGTTGATGCTCCTGAACTGAAGCCGCACAAGAAAGTGAAGGAGGAAGCCCTGTGATGAGATGGATCATCCCGATGCTGTGCTTCTTCGGAGGGGCCATGTTCGGCATGCTGACCATGGCCCTGATGGTGGCAAGCAGCCGGGAAGAAAGAAAAGAGGAGGTGATGACGGATGCAGGAGGAAGTCGAAAGCAGGACAGTGAATCTGGCGATCAGCACATCGAAGCTGAGCGCACGTACCATTGTCTCAGCAGTCAAGGCCTACCTGAATCACAGGAAGAATGTGAAGGTAAAGAAGGAGCATGAAGCAGAGATCCCCTCACATGGCAAACAGACAGTCAAAGAACTGATCGGCCAGGGTCAGGGAGTCACCAATATTGATATTGCCAAAACGGACCTTAAAGGTTTCGAGAAGGTAGCCAGGAAGTACGGTATCGACTATGCGATCCGGAGGGATTCCTCTGTGGATCCTCCCCACTATCTGGTTTTCTTCAAGGCCAAAGACACGGATGCGATGACGGCTGCCTTCAATGAGTATTCCCAGATCGCTCTCAGGAGAGAGGAGCGTCCGAGTGTTCTGGAACAGCTCCGGAAGATCAAAGCGGCTATCCTGGCACTGCCCGGCAGAGTCATTAACCGCGACAGGCAAAGGGAGCAGACGCGATGAATACGAAGAAGCTGAAAAAGATCATCATCAAGGCACTGCCGTATGTGCTGATGGGCCTCGTCTGTACCAATCTGGGCGAGGCCTGGCGGTTGGCTGAAGGTGCGGATGCCAGTAAGAAGCTGCTGTCTTTCTTCAGCACATTGGGCATAGCTTTCGGAAATCCTCTCCCGAGCTTTCACCCGGCAGATCTTCTGGTTGGTGCTGTCTTCGGCGGCGCTCTGTACCTTGCGGTTTATATCCGCCACAAAAACGCCAAGCACTTCAAACACAATCAGGAATACGGTTCCGCCCGATGGGGTACTCATGCGGATATTGAGCCATTCATGGATCCCAAGTTTGAGAACAACGTGATCCTGACAGCGACGGAACGTCTGACCATGAGCAACCGCCCCAAGAATCCGGCTACAGCAAGAAACAAGAATGTCCTGATCGTCGGTGGATCCGGTTCCGGTAAGACCCGATTCTGGCTGAAACCGAACCTTCTCCAGATGCACAGTTCCTATGTGGTGACTGATCCGAAAGGAAGCATCCTCGTGGAATGCGGTTATGCGCTTCAGACCATTGGAAAGTATGAGGTGAAGGTCTTCAACACCATCAACTTCAGCAAAAGCATGCACTATAACCCCTTCGCCTATATCCACAGCGAAAAAGACATCCTGAAACTCGTCACAACCCTGATCGCCAACACCAAGGGTGACGGCAAGTCCGGGGACGAGTTCTGGACCAAGGCGGAAACGCTGCTGTACTGTGCGCTGATCGGATATATCCACTACGAAGCACCAGTCGAGGAACAGAATTTCGCTACACTGATCGAGTTCATCAACGCCATGGAAGTCCGGGAGGATGACGAGGAGTTCCAGAACCCGGTCGACATCATGTTTGAGAACCTGGAGAAGAAGAACCCGAAGCACTTTGCGGTCCGTCAGTACAAGAAATACAAGCTTGCTGCAGGCAAGACCGCTAAGTCGATCCTCATTTCGTGTGGGGCAAGACTGGCGGTCTTTGATATTCAGGAACTCAGGGAGATCACAGCGTATGACGAGCTGGAGCTGGATACCATTGGAGACCGGAAGACGGCGCTGTTCCTGATCATGTCTGATACGGATGCCACCTTCAACTTCCTGATCTCCATGATCTACACCCAGCTCTTCAACCTGCTGTGTGAGAAAGCGGATGACGTTTACGGCGGCAGGCTCCCGGTCCATGTCCGGTGCCTGATCGATGAGGCGGCGAACATCGGCCAGATCCCCAACCTGGAGAAGCTTGTGGCTACGATCCGAAGCCGCGAGATCTCAGCCTGCCTGGTACTGCAGGCGCGGTCCCAGCTGAAAGCGATCTACAAGGATAATGCCGATACCATCATCGGCAACATGGATTCCCAGGTCTTCCTCGGCGGAGCTGAGCCTACTACGCTGAAAGAGCTGGCGGAGGCTCTTGGTAAGGAAACCATTGATACAGTAATGGGGAGCTCAGGGTCGATCAGATGACCAAGATTCGGACGGATCGTGCGAAAGCGCCTCTGGTTGGATCGGTTCCCTGCGGTGAACTGACCTATGAGGAAGAAAACGTGGAATGTGTGATGACGCTTCCTACGGAGATCTTCGGCTCGGGTCCCTTCTATCTGCTTCATGCGTCCGGAGATTCCATGGAGGACGAAGGCATCGAGGATGGAGACCTGATCGTCGTCCGGATGTGCGAAGAAGCCCAAAAGGGAGATCTCGTGATCGCCCTGGATGCCGAGAACCGGAATACGCTGAAAAAGTTCGGCGGCATGAGCCGGAAGAACCACAAGGCCATGCTCCTTTACTGCAATCAAAGTGTGTACGGGAATAAGGTCATCTATGTGGATCAGCTGGTCTGCCAGGGCGTAGTCAGCCACGTGATCAAGGCGAAGTGATAACACCATTACTGTTTAAGGAGGAACTGACAATGAAACTGTATAATGCGTCATGCCCCTGCTGCGGGCATGTGAACAGAAATATGTACCTGGAAGAAACGGACGGCTTCTTTGAATGTGAGGCCTGCGGACAGGTCGTCTATACGAAGAGCTACTTTACAGACACTTCATCCGGGGATGAGATCAGAAAACTGAAGAAAGCGATGACGGGAGCCATCTTCCCTGCGGAAGCACCATTAAAGAAGGCGGTTTGAGGTGAGCAGGATATATGTGAATGTGCGCTGTGATCAGCAAAGCGACGGGGCAATGACTCCCCGGGAACTGATCTGGCCGGACGGAAGATCCTGGGAGATCAGAAAGACGCTGCACGTGGCAGCGCCGGTGGAGGATGAATTTGAAGGAATTCGCTACACGGTAATTATCGGTAGTGCGGAAAGATATATCTACAAAGCTGGTCACGCATGGTACGTGATGGCTTGACAAGAGGAGGTGTTCAGGGTGAAGAAATTCACAACGAACGACGAGATCGAATCCCTCTGTGAAGCCATGATCAAAGACTTCTTCAAAAGCAGGCACTACACCAATGTGCTCTGCGTCGATATTGAAGGCTTTGTCGAGGAATACCTGGGGATTCCCATCGTCTACGAGACCTTTGCGGAAGCTGATCCCGGAAGGATCGGATTTCTCGCAGATGGGAAGCGGCCGTTAACGGTACGCAGAGAAGGCATGACACAGCAGGTGGTTTTCCCGCAAAGGACAGCGGTAATAGAAAGTTTCCTGCTGAGTCCCAAAGAGAGCGCGAGGAAGCGCTTCACAATCGCTCACGAAGGCGCTCATGATGTTATCAACCGGCATATTCCCGCCCAGGCGAGCCCTGAAGCAGCATTTCACAGTGAGTACGATCCGGAGATGACGTATTCCAAAGATATGCTGAAGGAGATGCTGTCTGTCAACGAGAGCTTTACCAACAGGGCTGCCGCGTGTTTCTTGATGCCGGGTTTCTTGGTCGAGAGGGCATTGAAACGGTACAACAATTCCAGGAAGGTGATTGTCTATGAAGGCGGTGTCCTGGCACAGGATCAGAAATTCCTGATCCAGAAGATGGCCAATGCCATGGGTGTATCCTACAGCGCTTTCCGCATCCGGCTGATGGAGCTGGATCAGTATGAGGTTCGTCCCGTGGAGGAATACTTGCATGCGGGACTGCGGTACGGAGGTGATCCGAATGCCAGCGGTCATTGAACGTCATGTGACGGCGAGGCCTGATCTTCAGCAGAAATTGGAAGCATCCAGGGCCGGTGCTGCAGGAGAACCGCTCCGCACGATACGTTGCCCGAGCTGCGGCTTCTATCTTCTGGATGTGTACGGACATGACCACTACTACATCCGCGTAAAGTGCCGGAAATGCAAGTTCGATGAGACCATCGACACGGCGCTCTTCCGGACGATGAAAAGGCACAGACGGTATTGCCATCTGATAAACAGGAAGCGAAGGATGAGAGCATATGGAAAGGACTTACATTTGTATTGATCTGAAGTCCTATTATGCCTCTGTGGAATGTGTGTATCGGGATCTCGATCCGCTGAAGGCAAACCTGCTGGTGGCGGATCCCTCCCGGTCCGATCAGACGATCTGCTTGGCCGTCTCTCCTTCCCTGAAGACCATCGGTGTTCCGTCAAGACCGAGGCTCTTTGAGGCCAAGCAGGCGATCCGGCTGTACGAAGCGCAGCATCATACGAAGGTCGAATACATTATAGCGGTTCCCCGGATGGCGGAGTACGAACGGATCTCCGCCCAGATCTACGGGATATATCTCCACTACGTGGCATCTGAAGATGTGCATGTGTACTCCATCGATGAGTGCTTTATCGATGTCACCGGATATCTGCATGCCTACCGCGAGGAAGCCGAAAAGCAAGGTACCAATCCGGCACATCTCATGGCCATTACCATGATCCGTGAGGTGCTGAAGACCACCGGCATCACAGCGACGGTCGGAATCGGGACAAACCTGTATTTAGCCAAGGTGGCAATGGATATCGTAGCTAAAAAACAGCCAGCCGATAAAGACGGCGTCCGTATCGCGGAGCTGAATGAGGATTCCTACAAGTTCCTGCTATGGGAACACAGGCCACTGACAGACTTCTGGCAAATCGGTCCCGGAAAAGCACGACGGCTGCAGAATGCCTGTATGATGACCATGGGGGATGTCGCCCAGCGTTCCCAATGGGATGAGGAGTGGTTCTATAAGCAGTTTGGCATTGACGGTGAGATCCTGATCGACCATGCCTGGGGCATTGAGCCGGTCACGATGAAGGATATCAAGTCTTACCGGAGTGAAGGCCACAGCCTATCCAACGGACAGGTCCTTCCCAGACCATACAAGTATCCGGAGGCAAGACTGGTCTTCAGGGAAATGATCGAAGTGCTCTGCACGGACATGTTTTCTAAGAACCTGGTGACGAAAGGCTGTACGTGGTGGGTCTCCTATGATTACAAGAGTCTGGAAGCCTGCCCCGGTTATGACGGGCCGGTCTCCATAGATTTTTACGGGAGGTTGCATCCGAAGCATAGCAACGGAACCGTTAAGCTCCCGACGCTGACGAATAACCTTCAGATCATTACGGCACCGCTTTTGAAGCAGTTTGATGACAAGACAGACCACCGTCTCCTATACCGGAGACTGGGCGTTTGCGCAAACGACGTAACAGAGGATATGGGCATTTTTCAGATGAACATGTTTATCGACTATGACGCATTGGAAAGAGACCGGCGTCTTCAGGGAGCCATGCTGGAGGTTCGTCGAAAATTCGGAGCTAATGCCGTCTTCAAGGGGATGAACCTGCTTGAAGGCGCAACCACACTGGAAAGGAATCAGCAGATCGGAGGCCACAAGGCATAAGTGCCCCTTCTGCTGACAGGCAGGAGGAGCAAGAAATGAGTTCAATAGGCGTAACGGCGATGCCGGCAAACTTCAGGTATCGCGAGGTCTTCCTGAAGGGACGGCCACGGCACGACAGACAGGATCCGTTTCGGATCCGTCATCCGAGTATGGACAGAGGCCACCGGGCAAAGATCTTTGCCCCGTTCGATGCATTGAAGGGATTTAATGAGGCTGTTTCGGCAAAGGACGTACTGTACGAAAACAGGATCGAGCTGCTGCAGGAAGATTCGGAAGAACTGTCCCGGAGGCTGACCGTCCTTCACAACCTGACCTTTAACAGCCGGATGGCCAGGGAGAACCGCGTGCAGGTAACGGTGACATACTATGAACCCTGCAGCGATGAGAATCATGAAGCATACGGCCTGAGAGGCCAGTACAAGACGATCACCGGCATCTGCTGGAACGTGGATGCCGAAGTGAATCACACGATCCTGATCGACAGGACAAAGCTCCCACTGGGGAATGTCCTGAAGATCGAAGCTTCCGGCGATCTGTTCCGGAAGGACTGGGACGACCTCTGGAACTGATAAGAGTTTCCAGAATGTATTGTGGAGGTGAAACATGGTCTTAGCTGATCAAAATCGCATCCAATTCGGAACCGGCGATGTCGCGATCATGATGTCGATGGCCGGAACCAGATCAAAACCACAGGCTGTTGTCGTATTTCAAAGCCAGGCCCAAACGGAGATTCACGGGGTTGAGGAAGGTGCAGACCTGCGTACAGTGAGAACCGGCCTATACAATCCCAGAGAGGATATAGCCATGTTGTTTTCAAGACCGGAAAGCATTGATAGTGTTATTTCGGTTCTGAAAGCAGTCAAGAAGGCAACATTTGGCGAAGACAATCTGGTCAATAACTATCTCAGCGACTAAGATCGCTGAAGCAAACTGACAACTGAACAACAATAATCGACTTTAAATCGCGCAAGCGGAGCAGCCCCGGGCAACCGGACTGAGAAACTACCAAGCACCGTACGAAGCCGAATCAAGAGATGGGATAACCATGCCCTTCTCAGAGATTCGTTTCGACGGTGCTTTTTCTTTTGCTCTGCTGCGACAAAAAGTCCTGTTCATTCCGCTTCGTACCGGGTTTGGAGCCTACCGGTCCGGGACTGCGGAAAGGACAGGACATGTATTTTAATCAGGTGGAATTCGGGAAACGACTTCAGGAATTCAGGAAGCTGCAAAAGATGACACAGGAGGAACTGGCGGAACTGGTTGGCGTTGAAAAGCAGCATATCAGCCGCATAGAGCGCGGCGTCGCAGCTTGCTCAATTGATCTTCTTCCGACGCTTTCCGTCACCCTTCAGGTCAGTACGGATTACCTGCTCATAGGAAAGAGCATCGATAAGGAGCTAACAAGAACACAGCTTCTCTCAGTGATCTCACAGCTCACGCTGATAACGCAGGGACTGTAATTCCTCGGAATTCATTAAATCAGATCCCCCTTCCGGGCAAAATTGATACAAGCACACGATGAATCCAGGCTGAACCCAAAATCAGCCTGGGTTCACTATCGTTGGGTTCAAACCCGGAAACGATTGCGCATACAGAAAGAGCGCGCCTATTCATGAAAAGGGGCTGCCTTTTTTCGGCAGCCCCAGTTAAGTTAATGCTGAAAGGGATCAGATCACATGGTATTCCTTCAACAGCTTTTCCACGTCGGTTCCTCTGATGAAGTCAAGTGCCTTGCCAACTGCAATTTTCTGCTTGAAGCCCAACTTCATCTCTGTGAGCGGCGCGCCGTCCCGCATGCTGATCGTCGCCTTCAAAAGATCACGCACATCGTAGATGCTGCCCCAGACCTCCGGGACGCCGCGATCCACGTTCATGAGGGTGTAGACCGCCACCATGGCTGTGCGCATGGAATACTCCGTGGTGAATACGGTATCTCTCGGAACCTCCGCGAAATTGCCGAGGAAGGCGAAGTTCACTGCTCCCTCCGGCACGACTTCGGGTCTGTCGCCTGCAGTCCGCGGCATGAAATACGCACTGGCGAACGGCATCATAACAGGAATCGTTCTGGCGCTGTCGGAGGCCAGCTCCTCAATCTGTTCTACAGGGACGCCGAGATGGTACAGCCATTCCATGCAGATCTCCTTGCCGGTGCAATCCCGCATGTTCTTTTTGACGTAATCGCCGGGGCGATCTGTGAACAGCCCATAGAGCCACACCAGGCACTGATCCTTCGGCTGGGAATGGAACTGCGGCTGGCGGTTGATCGTCCAGCTCAGGAGCCAGCCGGAATCTCTGGCGGTCACAATGCCGCCGGTGACAACCTTGCCAGACAGGGGGTCGCGCTGGCAGATATTTTTGATATAGGGCAGGATTTTGTCATCCAGCGTGTTGACGGTAACGCCCATCCAGTTGCATTCTTCCGGATTGCCATAAAACTTCTCAGGGTGACCGAAGGAGGGATCCTGCGCGGCGATCTTGCGCCACAGATCGAAGGAACCGCCGGGACGGATCTCCTTGATGTACTCACAGGTCTTATCCTGCCCGCCAATCGAGGAGTTCTCTACGTTGCTGCCGTTCGTGATGAAAAGATAATCGCTTTCGGTCAGATCCAGAAACTCTTGACGGCCGTCCACGAGAAGCTCCACACGCTTTGCGATCTTTTTCCCATCGTGGATGTCAAAGCGGACGTCCATGACCTTGGTGTTGAAATGGAACTGCGCGCCATGGTTCTCCAGGTACTTGACCATGGGGAGGATCATGGACTCATACTGATTGTACTTTGTGAAACGCAGTGCCCGGAGGTCGGGCAGGCCGTCGATGTGGTGGATGAAGCGCTGCATGTAACGCTTCATTTCCAGAGCACTGTTGCAGTCGTAGAACGCGAACATCGTCCTCCAGTATGTCCAGAAGTTGCTGTTCAGAACCTCGGCATCCAGCACATCCGTGATGCGCTTTTCTTCCAGATCCTCATCCGGGGTGAAAATCAGGCGCGTCAGCTGCAGGGCGGCTTTATCGCTCAGGCAGAATTTCCCATCCGTATGAGCGTTC
>Ga0256407_10011274_pt1 | contig 12403 bp, 5 predicted proteins | sample RumenRJG_04DNA_FD_193489 | JGI IMG/M metagenome (GOLD analysis project Ga0256407, IMG submission 193489) | Bovine rumen microbial communities from Lethbridge, Alberta, Canada - RJG_04 | ecosystem: Host-associated > Mammals > Digestive system > Stomach > Rumen | place: Canada: Alberta | collected... | reverse complement strand
AATAAGAATTATTAATAGATGAATTAGTAAAAAAACCATTTCTTTTAGTTAAACTTTTCTTAGAATAAATATCATTAATAACAGAAACAGCTTGATTTTCAGTAATAATTTTATTAATTTTTTTTTTTCTAGGACTCAATAACAAAAATTTATTTTTATTATGATTAAATTTATCAAATTCATAATTAAAATCATTTAATAAAATAAAATTATGAATAAAAATTTGATTAATAATTTTAGCAATCATCATAACAATTTCAATAATACCATCAACACCTCCTGCAATATCTTGTATTTTTTTATAAGTTCTATCATAAGTATCAATTGTATTTTGCATCCAAAAATTAAAAGTTCCTAAAATTCCCTTATTTGAATTTATATGTGTTATTTTTTCATTTACATCAAAATTAAATGTTGTATCTTCTTTATTATTATCTAAAATTAAACCATCATTTGTTCTTATTGAAACTGGATGAAAATTTAAATGATTTAATACATATGATTCATCATTTATTTCACTTGTTATTCTATGAATTGATGTTATTATTGGTTTTTTATAATTTTCTACATTAACACTATGATCAATAAAATATATTTCATATCCAATTACTTTTTTTAAAAAAAGTTCTATTCCTGTTGATGAATAACAATTATTATTATTTATATTTGTATTATTTTGACATTTTTGAATATAAACACCATATTCAAAATTATTACTTTGAGATGCTCCATGTATTAAAGTAGGATAAATGAAATTATCATCATTTTTATCAATCATTTTATTATTTGTTAAATTATAATATTTAGATATACATAAAGAATTATAAAAATTTTTTAAATTCACATCTGTATAAAATTCTTTTAAATTACCTAAATCACTTTCTTCACAAGTTTCATAAATCCAAATTGAATATTTTGATATATCATTATCATCAGTAAAAATACCATCATTAATATTAACACCAATAACATTAATTGCTTTTTTATCAATTATTATTTGATTTCCATTTGCATCATATAAACCTAAATAATGTAAAAGTGATGATGAATTTAATGGATATGATGATACATCATCAATATATTTTGTAAAGTAAAATGATGTTGGATTTAATTTTCCTATACAATCTATTGATAAATAAATTATTAGAAATATTATGAAAATAAATAATAGTATTGATAATATTCCTGATGCTATTGATGAATGTCTTTCTTTTCCTTTGTAGAATAAATTTATTTCTGGAGATATAAAATCAAATTTTGAGAGAAACATTTTTTATTTCAATTTGTTATATTATTGATAAAACAATTTTATTTTTTTAAATTAAATATTTAATAAATACAATTTTTCATATTCAATAAATAATATTTTTAAAAATTATAAATTGAAATAAATAATATAAAAATTATATTTTTATACTTATAAAAAATAAAACTTTAAGAAAAAATGGATTTATCATAAAAATTATTCATTATTTTTAAATATAAATGGATTATCATAATCATTATAAATATTATATTGATCATAATTTTTATATAATAAAATCTCAAAAAATTCATGCATTTTTATTTCTTATTGATTATTTGATGATTTATTTATCAATTATAGATGAAATAAATGGAAAATTCATTATTGATAAAAAAAAAAAGCTTTATTCTCCTCCAAATATTTTTTCTGATTATTTATATAAAAATTGTAATGAAAAAATATTATTTATAATTTTAACATGTTTTATAGTCCTTAATTGTATACTTTATTTTCTTTATTTTTATATTTTTAAAAATAGAAAAATCATCAATGTTTACATTAATTACAATGAGATTTTTTATATGAGATTTTTTTCAATTTTTATATTTTCAATTTATTTTAAATTTAGGGAAGTCTATCTTTTATGTGGAATAATTATTTCAATATCATTAATTGTCATATTAGAAATACATTTTAATTTTTATCATTGTGATTTTTTTACACCAAAATTTATTCAAATTCCATTTGATTATTATTCAAAAATTTATGACCAGATTTTATTAATTTCTAAGTTTTTAATTTCATTTCCTGCAAAAAATCCAACAACAAAAAATTTATCATTAACTCTTTTAGTTTTTATATTAACCTTTTTAACATTTTATATATTATATATAAGATTTTCTTCTCCTATTTATACAATATTAAACTATAAATTGAATTCATTTCGTTTTTCATTTCATATATCAATATATTTTTTATTTATTTGTATGATATGTCATAAAAATATTGATTTATTTTCTTTCCAATTTATTATTTTTGAAATAAGTGTTTTTTTATGTTTTATTATATTAATATATATTGCAATAATTTACCCAGTTAAACCAAAATTGAAATATAATTCAGATTTAAATATTTATTATTATTTTCTTTATTATTTTAATAAAAATAGTGAAAAACAATTAGATTTTTACAATAGTTTTCAAATTCATTATGAAAAATGTAAAAAATGTTTATTGTGTAAAAATTATAAAATAAAAACTGATTTTTCATATTTAGTAACTAAAAATTGTTATTTTTTTTTAATGAAATTAATAATGAATGAATATTTTTCATCTGGAATAAATGGATTAAAAGAAAAAAAACAAATCTTAATATATATTTTAATAGTATTAAGTTTTCCAACTTTAGAACACAGAAATCTATATCAATATTTAACATTATTTTCAATTTATAAACTTTTAATTAATTTAAATAATGAAAATGTAACTAATGTAAAATTATTAGTTAATGAATTAGAACATGTTAATAAATTTATATCAACTGCATCAAATTTAATTTTAAAAATTTCTGAATTATTTACAATTCAAAAAAAAAGAGTTAAAGTTGAATCAATTTTAGAAGTTAATGATTTATCATATGATTTAAAAAAAATCAATTTTAAAAAATTTTATTCATCAAATTCAAAAATGAAAGATATACTTTATCAATTAACAATATGTACAATAATATATGAAGAATTATTTAATGTACCTTTAAATAGAAATGATCTTATTCAAATAAGAGAACATTATCAAGATTTAGAAGATACATTAAATTTATTTGATATAAATAAACAATTTACTTTTGAATTTAATATTTTTACAAGAGAAATAACTATTATTAGAAGTGGTAAAGAATTTTATAAATATTTATATCATCGTTTTTGTGAATTATTTCCAAAAGATTTATTTAATTATCAAAAAAATATGATTAAAAATAAAATATATTCATTAGAAGAAACAAAGGAACAAGTATATTTAAAATCTCTAAAATTAATAATTAGAAATCCTTTTGATAAAAAATTAATCAATGTAATAAAATTAAAATTCAATGTTTTAGTTCAAAATTCATCTTTTAATATAATAATATTAGATGGTGTATATAAAATATATCCAAATATTATAATAACATATATCAATGAAGATAAAGAATTATTTTATGGATGTGGATTTGACATACCAAAATCATCAAGAAGAAATGTATCAACATATGAAGATTTTATAAGATTAAATAAAATAAAAACAAAAGAAATACAATTTGAATCATCATTTACAAATGGGAATATAATGTATAAAATATATAAATATGGTCAAGATAATTTAAAAGATGATGATAATAATATAATTGGAACAGGATTTAATAATGAAAGTAATCATTCTTTATATGTTGATATTAAAACTGTTGGTGAATCTTCTATGAAATCTTCTCAAAGTGGTAACAGTTTAAAGGATATAAATGCTAAGTTTAATTATAGAGGAAAAAATTTTCTTCAATCAGCAAAAAGTGTTAATATTAAATTTTATTTATATCAAAGAATTATTATTATTTTTATATTTGTTCTTTTTATTCTAACTATAATCCAATTAGTTATTAAAATGCAATATAAAACAAATTTAATGTTTAATTATGAGACTTTATCTACTTTTAGAAAAGTTAGTAAAACTTATTTTTATTTGATTTCTACTTTTAGAGGAACAACTTGTTTAATTCTTTTAAATCATACTGAATGTATAAATTATTTAAAACTTTATAATGAAAAATTACATTCTCTTCATGATAATGTAAATTGGGATATAATTAAATATTTTAATGTATCAAATAAATATAATGTTGCTTTTGAAATTGAACAATCTAATTTATTATGGAAAAATATATATAAATCAAATGATGATAAAATTCATAAATTTTTTAGTGATGAATTTAATCTCTATGATATAACAAATATAAGTGAAAATGGTTATATTTCAATAGCAAAAACAAAATCAGATTTTCATAATGTATTTAAAACTACTATAAATTCTTTTACTATTTTAGCATATGATGATAGTTATATTTTAGAACCTTATTTTGTTTTAGATTTTCCAAATAATCAATTATTAAATTATATTAATGTTGAAAGAAAAGAATGGAGAATTGAACTTTATAATATTATGTATAATTATGAAAAAATTTGTGAAAATTTTGAAACTATAACAAGTGAATTTAGTCTTAAATTAGAAGAACAATTAAATGAATATATTGAATTAACTATTATTTTTCTTGTTATAAATTTTTTAATTGAATTAATTGAAGTTTTTTTAATTATTGTTTATTTATATACTTTTGAAAATGTTTTATTTGATATATATGAATTTATAAGAAAAAAAGTACAAAATTCAGATTTTAATGATGCTTATATGAATAAAATAAATGATCTAAAAATATTAACATGTGTCTATTCTACTCATCCAAGAAAAATATTAGATCATTTAAATGAAGTATATTTAAATTATGAAAAATCAAAAAATAAAAATGATGAAGAATACATATCTAAAAAAAACTATGAAATATTTAAAAAATCAATATTAAAAGAAATAAGTGAAACCCCAATATCAGTTTTTTCAAGATACGTATATCAATTTACATTTATATTTTCATTATTAATGTTTATAGTTTTTTTATTTAAATGGATAAATCAATTAGAGTCTACATTAATATTATTTAGGACATTAAATGATAGTGGATTATTTGAATTAAATGCATATCAATATTATTCCTTATATCAAAGAAGTTTATATACAACAACAAATATAAATACAATGAAAAATTATAAAAATTTATTATATACAGTTCAAACTTTATTACAAGGTCAAAATTTTTATAGGATAATTGCAAATGAATCTAAAATTTCTCATACATTATTAAAATTCAAACAAACTGCAAATAGTTGTGAAGAATTTTATAATGATATGCAAGATGAGAATTTTCTTCAAGTAATAGCAAATTATCCAAATGATAATTTTACTCAGAAAATAATTGAAGTATGTAAAGCTTGTAAATTTTTTGATTATACTGATTATAATTTTCAAAATCAAAGAAGTTTTGGTTTGATTTATAGAGGAATGATGTCTGTTTCTCAATTAACAAATGAAAATAGAGAAAATTTTTTTTTAAATGATGATTTTTATGAAACTACATATTTTAATTATTTATTTTTTAAACCTATGAGAAGTCAAATTAATGAACAAATGTTTAATCCTTCAATTAAGTATTATATGAATCAAATTACTATTCTTTTTGCTATAAATTCTATTATTGAATTTATTTATGAATTTTTATTTTTGATTATAGTAGTTTTCATGCTTGTAATTAGGTTAAATAATCTTTATAAAAAAATTCTTGGTATTACAAAAATAATAAAAATTAATCCTGATGATAATTCATTTTGATTAATTAAAGGATATGTAAATAATTTTAATAATTTTAGGAGTCATATTTTATATACTTCTATTCAATTAAGGTTAAATAATTGTTTAAATAAACTTTTCTTAACATTGATTGAATAATATTTTTTTATTTTTTATCTTTATAATAAAAAAATTTTATATAATAAATAGTTATTATATTTAATAATAATATTACAAATTCTTCTAAAAAATTATTCGTAATTTAATAATTGAAAAATCAATTGATTTATTGATAAATAAATAAAAATTATATAGTTGATAGATTTTAAAATAACTAACTCAACTTTTTTTATTAACTTTATTTAATTTTAAATATTTATTTTAAATAAATTTGCTTTTTTAATGAGTTTTTTGATTTATTATTAAATGAATCAAAAGCAATAATTTCTATATTATATTTACCTTTACTTAATTCTTTATTTAATAATAAAACAATATATTCTTTTCTATCTTCTGGAATTAAATAAAAATCTGAAAAATATTTATATTCATATTGATTATTTTTTTCATTTATTAAAATAATTTTATAACTATAAACAATATTTTCATTTATTGCTTGATTAAATTTTATTTGAAACCTTTCTTCATTATTAATAATAACTTTAATAACATCAATTTTATTATCTTTAAAATAAAATTGATTTTTTTTAAAAATTTCTTTTCTTTGATTATTAAAACAATTAAAATTATTTTCAAAAGGAAATTTAATATTCCAAATAATGTGATAAAACTTATTATTTCTAAAAAAAATTCTTTTAATTTGAATTAATGTATTTTCTTTAATATCAATAATTAATCCCATTGGATTTTTATCAGCAATTTCTTTATTATCAAATTCATCTTTTGGAATAGGACCATTTTCAAATCCTTTTTCTAATTCAATATTACTAATTGATTGAGTTTGAATAGTTAAAAAATTATTTAAAAAAATACTTCTTTCATCAATTAAAGAATAATGACTATGACCACTTAAATTAATAATATTATTATATTTCTTTAAAACATTATAAATATTATCATCACCCCATGAAGTATAAACTGTATTTGAAGGATTAAAATGTGTTATTATAAAAATAGGTTTTTTATTTTTTGTTTCTTTTTCTGCTTTTTCTATTTCATTAATTACCCAATTTGTATTATTGTTACTATAAATATAATTTCCATTTTGATTTCCCCATAAAATAAAATGATATCCTTTTATTATTAAATGATCTTTTTCTTTCATTTTAAAAATTTCTTTAAATAAGTTATGAACATATGTGTTATTATAATAAGTTTGATTTATTGTTTCTATATAATAATCATGATTTCCTATTATTCCAATGAATATTGGTTTTTTTTCATTTGGAAATATTTCTTTATATATTTTTTCCCAGAGTAAAAATCCTTTTTTAGAACATTTATTTACAAAGTCTCCTGCTACTATTAATATATCTATGTTTTGTTCTTTTAATGATTGTAATGAAATTTTTAAATTTTCAATATAAATATCTTTTTCTTTATCATCTGGATCTATTTGAGAATCACTAATTACTCCTATTCTAATATTATCTAAATTTATTTCATTTTCTTTGTTTAATATTTTGAATATAAATATTATTATTATTGATAATAATAGAGTTATTAATAATTGAATGATAAAAATATGAAAATTGATTTTTATTGTTTTATTTTTATAAAATATATAATCATCCATTAAATATTAAATATAACAAAAAGAATAATTCAATAATATTTGTTTAAAATATGTTTTTATCTATTTTAATCAAGATATTATATAATTTTTTACAAGAATATTATATTTTGTAATATAGTAATTATGGAAGAAAAATAAAAATAATTTATAGCATTATTTTATTTTAAAATTATGAAAAACCTTTTATTATATATAATTTTAATTAATTTGAATTAATATAAAAAAAACTTTTATAAATAATTAATGAATAAATCAATAATTAATGTCTTTATTGATATCTAATTTAAAGTTTTCAAAATATTATAAATTAATAAATCAATATTAAATATATTAATTATATAATTTAAAAATTGTTTGGAAAAATATACAATATTAAAAATTAGGATAAAAATTTATTATATCCAAAACATTAATTTTTATGTTATATTTATAATAAAATAATCATTTATAAATTATTTTATTATTAAAAATATAATATATATAAAAATGAAAGTAATAATAAAAAATCCCTATAATTTATCAACAGAATTTTATACCTTCTCAGATGAAAATTTAACAATAGAAACTTTAATAAAAAAAAAAAAAATAAACACAACCCAATATCAAACAATATCAAACGGGAAAAACATTCCTTTAAATTCTTTATTATCAAATTATAATAATGAAATAATAGAATTTAGATTACTATTAAAAGGAGGAAAAGGAGGTTTTGGAACATTATTAAAAACTCAACCAGCAAGAAAAAAATTAACAAATAATTTTGATGCTTGTAGAGATTTAAGTGGAAGGAGACTCGGTCATATAAATCAAGAAAGAAAAATGAGAGAATGGAAACAACAAAGAAATGAAGAGTCAAAAATAATTAATAAATATAATAATGGAGGAAAATTTGAAGATATTGAAAAACATTTAAAAAAAGATAAAAATATTGATATTATTAAAGCAAATAAAAAATTTTTAAAAGAACAAGAAAATATTGATAAAATGATTAATAAAACTTTTAAATATTTGAAAAAAAAAAGAGTTAGAAAAGAAAATGATATTGATAAAGAAAATAAACCAAAGGAAAATTTAATACCAATAAATGATATTAATAAGAATTTAAATGAGAATTTTAATTCTAAAGAACAATTATTAGAATTATTATTAGATTAAATAATAAGATAAAATTTTATTTATAATTTTAAATATAACTTTTAAATTTTAATTAATAAAAAATATGAATTCTGGAAATATTTTTTCAAATGATAATATTTTACCTTTTCAAATATGTGAAAGATGTAAAGCATCAAAAGCAAGTTTTAAATGTTTACAATGTTCTCCTTTTCATTATTTTTGTAGTAATTGTGATACATTTCTTCATTCAATACAAACAAAAATGATTCATAATAGAATAAGTTTAGATAAAAATAATATGAATGATAAAAAACAAAATATTAATAATGATTATAATTATAATAGTAATAATTATAATTTTTCTTCTACTAATGATAATACTTTTAAAAAGGGATTTTTAAATAAAAATTATACTGAAGAATATGTTAATCAATTAAATAATATTCATTTAAAAGAAAAAAATGAATTGCTATTTAAAATTCAATCTCTTGAAGATTCTATTATAAGATTAAAAAATTCTTTTGGAGAACATATAAATCAAGTTAATAAAACTATTGAAGAAAATTCAAAAAAAGCAAATAAGAAATTTGAAAAATTAACAGATGATAATTTGTATAAAAAAAATTTAGAAGAAAAAGATTTAGAAATAAAACAATTAAAAGATGAAATAGAAAAATATAAACAATTAAATAATGAAATGATTTATAATTTAAAAGAAAAAGATAAAGAAAAAAATTATAATGAAGAAAAAATGAGAAATGAAATAAATTTATTAAATAATCAAATTCAATTATTAAAAAATGATTCATTAAAAAAAGATACAATAAATATGAATAATTTTCAAGATTTAAATAAATTAAGAAATGAATATGAAATGAGAATATCAAAAATGAAAATTGATAATGATAATAAAATAAATGAAGTTAAAAATGAAAATTGTAAACAAATAGAATGTGCAAATTATGAATTAGCAAAATTAAGAAATGAAAATATATCATTAACAAGACAATATAATGATCTTGAAAGAGAAAGTTTATTAAATGATAAAAAGAATAAAGAAGAAATTCAATCATTAAAAAATGAATTAGAATATATTAAAGAAGAAAATAATAAAAATATTGCAAAGTTACAAAATAGTGAAAAGAATTTTATTAATTTACAAAGTCAAAATATTGGAACAATGAATAGTTTAAATAGACAAAAAGAAGAATTAAAAAATTATCAAAATGAAATTTTGGTTTTGAAAAATAATATTGATTCATTAAGAGAAAGTAATGATTTATTAAATAAAAAAAATAAAGAATTACAAAATGATTATATTCAATTATGTTCTCATACTGAGAATATGAATTTTGAATATAATAAAAAATTAAAGAATTTAAGTTATATACAAGATGAAAAAAATCAACTTGAATTTGAAAATAATACTTTAAGAAATAATATGAATAAATTTATGCGTCCTTATTCATTTTATTAAATAAAAGAATTATTTTTTATTTAATTTAATTTTTTTATAAAATATTCAATTTATAATTTATAATTGATAAATCATTTTTAAAAATAATTTATTTTTTTTTCAAATGGAAAATAATGATATTTCATCAATTCTAAATTTGAATGATTCATATTATACATGTTCTTCTATAGAGGAAGAAACAAATTATATATTTCAATGTAAAAATGAAAATTGTTTTGATTCTCCAAGAATAATTATAGATTCAATTAACGATAAATTAAGGATAAAATTATTTTGTTTATTTCATAAAAATGAAAAAGAAGAATATATTTTGGATAATGATTCAATTAATTTTTTCCAAACTAATTTTTTAAGAGATATAAATCAAAAAAAATTTTATAATCAAAATAATTGTGAATGTATAGATTGTATTAAACATTCATCACAATATATTAAATATTGTCTTACTGATGATAATTTTATTTGTCAATATTGTGATGAAGATGAAAATAAAGAATATGAAATAATATCAGATTTAATAACAATTTTTGAATCTAATATTAATGATGGTTATTATATTATCAATTCTAAAGAAGATTATATTAAGAAAAAAATGAAAGAAGTTGATTTTCATATTTCTAATTTAAAAATAAAAAATGAACAATTTAAAATAAATGAAATTAATGATTATATTGAAATTAATAAATTATTACTTTTAATTTGTAAAACAATTTATACAACTTATAAATCAGCTTTTAATGAAAGAAAAGTTACTTATTCAATGATTAAAAATATTTCAGAATTGAATTTTTCTATTTTTCCTTTACCAAATTGTTATAAAAAAGATAAAGCAAAAATATTATTTTTAGAATATTTGAATAATATTAATAATAATATTATTACTCATCATTTAAAGGAAATTCAAACAAAAAAAATAATTGAAAATGGGAAAATTTATTGTATCAAAAAATTAAATGAAAATAATAAAGAAAGAAATAGAATTTATTTATCAGGGAAGAATTATGAAAATGAAAAAAATGGAAAAAGTAAAAATGAAATTTATATATTTGATTTAGAAACTTTTAATATAAATTTTATTATAAATGAACATAAACATAAAATAAGAAAAATGGAACAGTTAAATGATAATACTTTAATTAGTCTTTCTAAAGATAAATGTATTTTCATTCAAATAAATGATAATAAATATGAAATAATTAATAGTATAAATCAAAATGAAATAAATGGAGAAATATTTTATTCATTTACATTATTTCAAAATATATTAATTGCATTTCAAACAAATCAAACAATATATATATATAATATTAAAAATAAACAATTTGAAAGTAGTAAAAAAGAAAATTATAATCAACTTTTAAATATAAAACCTGAATTATTAACTAATCTTTTAGAAAAAGAATTTTTTTTTTTTTATTCTTTTTTGAATAATATATTTATACAAAAAGTATATGAATATTCTAATAATAATATTAAATTAAATCAAATTGAACCTTCAATTCAATATTTAGGAAATAATTCAAGTTTAACTAAATATATGGATTATTTATTTTTAGTAGGCGGAAAAGAAAAAAGTGGTTTTTATATTAATAAATTTGAGGACAATAAAAATTATGCACATATAATTCCTAATAAATTCGCTTTTGAATGTTTTTGTGTGACAAAAGATGAATCAATTGTTTCAGGAGAAAGTTATAATAATCAAGAATTCGCTATTAGAAGGTATCAAGTTATTGGAAGAGTTTGTTTTAAAATTGATACAATTTTAATTGAAAAAGATACATCTAATAATAAATTAAAAGGAAAAATAAATTCCATATTATGTTTAGAAAATAATTCAATTTTATCTGTTAATGGTAAAGGTTATATAACTTTATATAATTAATAAAAATAATAAAAATCTATTTTTATAAATAATAATTTAATCATCTAGAAATTTTGTCAATTTTAATATAATATTTAATCATAACTTATAAAAAAAAAATTAAAAATGTCAGAAGAAGAAAATAAAGAAGAAGGTCAAAATGAAGAAACAAAATCTAAAAAATCAATGAAAATAATAAATTTAGAAAATTGTAATTTTACACCAAAAGCTCCAAGATTAAATAGTCCTCGTTCTCTTGAAGCATTATCAAAAAATGGTTTAGATCAAAGAGACTTATTTCAAATGACAGAAAAACAATATTGTGAAAGATTTCCAGAATCAAAATTTTTACCTAAACATTTAATAAAAGAAAGATATGATCACCTTGAAGAAAATAGAAAAAAATTAATTGAAGAATGTATTCTTACAAGAAGTGAAATAATTGAAAAAAGTAAAAAAAAAAAAAATCAAAGTAGAATATCAATTCAATCAAAAAAAAAAGATGAAGATGAAATTGAAA
>Ga0256407_10011273_pt1 | contig 12405 bp, 6 predicted proteins | sample RumenRJG_04DNA_FD_193489 | JGI IMG/M metagenome (GOLD analysis project Ga0256407, IMG submission 193489) | Bovine rumen microbial communities from Lethbridge, Alberta, Canada - RJG_04 | ecosystem: Host-associated > Mammals > Digestive system > Stomach > Rumen | place: Canada: Alberta | collected... | reverse complement strand
TCCCCAATCCCCAATCCCCAATCCCCAATCCCCAATCCCCAAAAAATAAATAATTATTATATTTTAATAATAATATAGAATTATTAACTATTTTAACTATTAAATGTTTTATTATAAATATTATAATTTAATAAAAAAAATTAATTATTTTTTATAATTCTTCAAAATTTGTTTTCATGTATTATATATATTAAAAATTAAAATTTTATTTATATATATATTTATAAATATAAAAATAAAAATTATATATATAAAAATAAAAGTTTTATTATTCAGCTATTTATATTTTAAATTTTTCCATAATCATATATTATAATTTAATAATTTATTATTGTTATATTATTACTATAAATATTTTAAAGGATTATATATTTAAATTTAAAATTTAATCCATCTTAATCATAAAAAAATATAATCATTATTTTTTAATATTTATAATATACTTTAAAATAAATTCAAACTTCTTTATCTTATATACATTTCATTTTTTTATTATTTTAGATTTAAATTTAATATAGAGTTACTGTTCTTCATTAAAATAAAAAATTTATTTTCTTTTTATATATTATAATAAATTTCTATTTTTTTTAAATATATTATTTTCATTTTCTCATACATCAAATAATTAACTTTTTCATTTTCATAATTAAGGGATAAAACTTTATTTCTTAATATACAAATCAATAATATATAAATATTATAAATATTTATATAATATTTTTCCTTTTCATTAAAAAAAGTTTTTCTGATTATCATTTTCATATTTAATAATAATTGATTCAAAATCAATCAATTTAATTTAAATATGAAAAATCAATAATTATGTTTCAACTACTAGTAATTTAATAATTTCTTATTTATTTTAATTAAAACGTTAATATAATCAGCTTATTCATATGAAAAATGTTTTTAATCAACTAGAAATTTAATATTTTAATCATTAATTCAATTTAAATAAAAAATTTTTAATAAATTAAAATAATATTTTTTCTTTTAATGGAAAATTAAAAAAAAATTGCTTTTCACCATCATATGAAGGTATAAAAATATTTATTTAATTCTTAATATAAAAATACATATTTAATTTAATAAATAAAAATTAATTAAATTTCTATTATTATTGAAATAATTTAAAAGATTTAAAAAGATAAATAATATAAGTTTTATTAATGAGATTCCATGGAAAAGATACTAAAGGAACAATTGAAATTAAAGAAATTGGAAGAATAAAATATTGAATTAGTTCCAAAAATACATAAAATATTAAATAAGAAAATAAAAATATTTAAATTATAAACTCTAGAAATAATTGTTCACTTGCACTATTACCAATTTCATTTAAATAAAAACACTTCTATAATATATTTTTCTAAAATTATTATGAACAAAACTCATTTTTTTGTAATTTTTATAGTATAAGTCTTTTAAATATTTCCTTTTTCTTAAATCTTGATTTATTTCATTATTATTGTTTCTTTCTTTAAATAATTTATTTTTTTGAGCTTTTCTTATTTATTGAATTTTTTTGGTTTGTTAGTTATACTAAGTTCTTTAATAATCCATTTATATAAAATCTCATAAAATAGTCAATTTTATTTTTAAAAACATTTTTATTTATTTTTCAATTAGAAAATATATTAAAAATTATCATTAATTAAAATATATTAAAAATTATCATCAATAAATCAATTTTTAGAATTTTTCAAAGGTAATAACATTAAAATAAAATTTTTCAAATTTTCCAAACCATTAATAAAATATCAAAATTTTGTTCATTATTTTAAAGCATTTGTGAAACTTTAATAATGTTTTTTTAATCTTTTTGGCTAATCTCACTTAATTTTACTTATTATTATATCTTCATTAAAATAATATTTGGTAAGATTAATTAAAATATTTTTCTTCTTATCATCTTTTTCATAAAATTCATAAAAATTTTTTCCTTACTATAGGAAGTTTTTTTATTTATTATTTTAAAGTCTAATTTAATTAGAATTTTTTAATATTTCCTTCTTATTATTTCCTATGTAGCTTTTTCATAAGTAAATAATGGAATATTTTATAATACTATTGGAATATCAAAACTTAATTTATTTTTTGATATTTTTTTTATGGAAAAGAGTCTTTATTAAATTGTTAATTTACTTTTTTATTATTTATTATAAAATATTTATTGAATTTTTTGATATTTATATTTAAAGAATAACCAAATACTTTTTATCAACATTTTATTCTTTTAAAAAATTTGTTTAATATTTTTTTAATAATTATATTTTATTTATCTTTGAATAAAATTATAAAAAAATATTATCTAATTAAATATATTTAATATATTTCTATTTTCAAATTTATTGTTTAGCTCAAAATTGACAATAATTCTGAAAAATATTCTTCTTTCATTTATAAGACTTTTTTTAACTAATATTGCTTATTTTCTTGTATCAAGAAGATAATTTAATTCAGTAAATGATGACCTTCTGAACCAAATAAATATCTAAATATTTTATTTATTTTTTTGAAATCATTTTAAATTGATTAAATAATATTAATATATATCTTTAATTTTATTTTTTATTCTTGAAAATTATTGATTTTTAAAAAAATTGAAAGGAAAAATCAAAAATAAAATTTCAATATAAAATTTAATTTAAAGCTTTTTTAAGATTATTTAATGAAATATTATAAATAGATTCTCTTAGAGATTTTATATTTTTACACATTTTAGTATATTCATTTGCAGTTATTTGTGTAGCTTTTTCCATTGCAAATGATAAATTAGGATTTTTAAAAATAATAGCTGTTTTATTTGAAAATTTATAGACAGGAGCAAAAATTTCCTCAACTAATACTGGTTTATAAAATCCATAAGATAATTGTGCACTTCCAGTAGCTCTACTAGATCTAAAAAGAGTATCATCTTTATTATGTCTATATAAATTTAAAATTATAAAATCAGTATTTTGAATAATTTGATATAATTTTTGATAATTGACTAATCCATGAAAATAAAAATATTTTTTTAAATCTTTTGGTATTATATCCTTACTTAATGAATGAGAGTGACCTGTCACATGTATTTCAAAATCAATTAATTTATTTTTTAAATTTCTAGTTCCAATTATTAAATATGAATAAAATCTATTTACTGTAGAAGTAATATAAAAAGAAATTTTTCTGTTTCTTTGAAATTTTAAATTATATTCTCCAAAATAATTAGGGTTTATATAATTTAATTTCCCATAATCAGCTAAACTAAAAACATGATTTCTTAGTATAAATTTTTGTAAACCAAGTTTATTCAAAAAATCTAATCCATGTACTATAAAAAGTGATTTGGGATTTGAAAAAAAACCTAATCTTTTATATAATTTATTTTTCTTTGTTGTATGTAATAGAGAATAATTATATAATCTAAATTTTTTTTTTAATTGAAATTCTCTTCCTCTAAGTTGATTAACATTGAATTGAAATATTCTTATTAAATCTTTAGGTTTAAATTTTTCCATTGAATTAGTATTATTATATCTTATAATAATATCAACATTATATCCCAAATCAGTAAAATATTTTGTATAACCTGGAAGACATTCTAAATGATAATTATTATATTCAAAAATTAAAACAGATTTTGGATAAATTGGAGACTTTAAAAATTGTATTATTTGATCATTTTTTATATAATTATTTTGTTTTTTATACTTCTTTGTTTGGATTTTCTTATTCTTCATTGTTTTATATTTTTTACATAATACTGATAATAAAACTATAAAAACTAATATAATATAAAATATTTTTTTCATTTATGTTTGTTTTTTTTGATTAGATATAAAAAAACATATGAAATTAATTATAAATTTTATTAAAAGTTGTATTTTTTTTTTTTATTTTTTAAAAAAATTGAAAAAATGATTAATATATATTATTGTATATTATTTTTTTTGTGAAAACTGTTCTTTCAGTTTTTGTTTGAGAAAATGAATTGGAGTTATTATTTTTATTATATTTTATATTTCAATTATATTATGGAAAATTTTTTTTAATTAGAAATAATGCTTTATGGAAAACATTAATATATATTTTTTATAAAAATACCATAGACAAAACTTCACATCAGTTATTTAGGAATTATTAAAAAACTAAATCTGAAGAACATATATTAAATATAAACTCTAGAGAAGATAATTTTTAATATTTATAATCATTTATATAATTTTATTTTGCTATAAGCATTAATACTCATTCTTTACAATAAAGAAATAAAGTTTGTAATAAGTGGTAATAAAATAGTTATATTCCTTTTTTTCCAAAATAAGTCCCAAATTTCTCCTTATATATATTATATAAGTTAAAATGATATTCATGGAATTTAGAAATAATGTTAAGGATAAAACAAAGATGTTAAATTAAAAAATGACACTTTTAAATTTAATAGATATTGGAATTATTAATTAATATGTAAATTAACATGGATTTAATAAATAATAAAAATGAGTTAAATTTTAATCCTTGGATAATAACAACATATATTTAATAAGTAAATTATTACTAATAATAAATATTATTTTTATTTTTATATTGAAATATGTTCCAAAAATATATTTAAAAACCAATCATATTAATATATTATTAAATCTAAAATATCTACAATAATCCCTATTTAAAATTATGAAAGATATTTACAAATATAATTGATAGTTTGATTAATCAAACTTTCATAGATATAAAAATTATTTGTGTAGATGATGGTTCAATAGATAATTCATTATCTATTTTAAAAAAATATCAAAAATGATGGGCTTATTGAAATATAACATCAAAAAATAAAAGAAATGGATTTACAAGGAATTATAGAATGAAAATAGTAAAAGGAAAGTATGTTTTATTTTTAGATAATGATGATTTTTTTAAAAAAAAACGATTCAATTTTTATTTACTACTGAAAAAAATTGATATTATAATATTTAAATTTTTTCAAATCAATTACAAGTAAATATAAGTAAGTTGTATTCCAATTAAAAAAGATGGAGGCCAAAAGGTCATTCCTCTAATATAAATAACATTTTTATTTGATTTTACTCATATGTATATTATCTCATTGGATTAAAAAGTATAGTGAATTAACAAATGATTTATATTCTTGGGATTTTTATAAAACAGTATTAGGTGTTAAAAGAAGAAAATCTTTATTTTCAATTTGGAAAAAGTTACAAAAATCTTATAAAAGAAGTGTGTATATATAATCTTAAGAATAATAGAAAAAATATATATTAATATGATGAATTAAAGAATGAAAAATTTAAAATATTCTGAATTGAATCACTTCCTAGCCATTTAATATCCAAAAAATTTCATAAAAAAAATCTTAAATATTTATTAGATAAACATAATAATATTTCAAAAGGACAAATATAGTAAAAATTATAATAAAATCTCAATATTTATTTAATCCAAAAGTTTCAGTAATAATGCCAATTTATAATAATGTAAATTTTATAATAGATTGCTTAGAAAGTATATTAAATCATAGTTTAAAAGTCCAAAAGGGGAATTTTTATATTTTATGGATTCTGATGATTATTTAGATAACAATTATTTATTTGAATTATATAATAAGGCAAATAAATATAATCTTGATATACTTTATTTTGAGGAAGAACAATTTAATGATAATACAAATTTAACTAATCAAAAAAAATGATAATTCTTTGAAAAAAGAAAATTAGATTGGAAAAATATATAAAGGAATAGATTTATTTATTAAAATGGAAAAAAAATATAATGTTTCTCCTTGTTTACAAATTATTAAAAAGGAATTTTATAAAAAAATAAATTTCAATTTTATTAGGGAATACTTTTTGAAGGAAGAATGTTATTTTTAATTTTAATTTTCAAGCAGAAAGAACTTGTTATATAAATAAGCCATTTTATAAATTTAGAATCCATTCTAATTCAATGAATGAAGAAAAATCTAATTTAATTTAATTATATTTTTATATAATTATTTATTCTGAAATTCTAAAATTAACTGAAAAGATAAGTTTAACTGAGGAAGCAAAAATTATAAATTAAAAGATATAAAAAAATTAGAAAATAATATCTTAAAGATTTATTCTAAAAATAATGATGATGTATTTAAATCAATATTATTGGAAAAATTAACAATTTATCAAAATACTCAATTCAATAAAATATTAAAATTGAATGCTATAAAAAATTTAGAAAAAAAATTGAAAAAAGTTAAAAAACATATTAAAATACTACATGAATATTATTATTCTTTAATTTTATTTAAATGATATAATAAATAAATAGAAAAAATTAATTTCCAATTCAAAAAAAAAATGTTTATATTAAATTGGTATAATATCTAGGTATTTTCATTCATTAATATATATAATTAATAGATGTAATTTTTAAATAAAATAATAACTTAGAAAGAGATTATTTAAGTTGATAATAAATTATAATTAATATTATTATAATTATTCCTTAAATAATTTATTTACATTCTCAAATTCCTTTGAAATAAATCATATGTTATAATTCATTATTATTTAAAATATTACAAATTAATATTTTTTTTATATAAAATAATAATTTAAGTATTTAAACAAAAAATATATTTTTTTACAGATTTTAATTTCATGTATAAAAACAATATTAATTATAATATTATTAATAAATAGTTAATATTTAAATAGCTTTAAAATTAGTTTGATGTAATGTTTATATATTGAAATAATAATCTTTATCTCTTATTTTATTTTTCCTATGTTTTCTTGGCTAATAATTAAATTTACAACAGAAATATGATAATTTATCTTAATATATTTTTTAATTTTTGAAAAAGGAGATTTTAATTGAGGTGAAGAATTTACATATTTTTAATTAAATATTTTTTTTAGATAAATTATAAATATATAAATAATAATGATAATAAAAATATTAAAATAATCAGTATTTTAAAAAATAAAAATATATTATATTATTAATAAATTTTAATCTAATTAATGATGATAATATTTTTTAAAAGAATAATTTAATTTATATTAAAAATGTATATTCTCAAATTAAGCTTAATTTTATTAATATTCCAAATATTTTAAATAAAAAAAAATTATAAATATTTTTGAAATTGTTTAAATTTGTTCCTGTAATCCATATCTATAAAATAGCATATTAATAATCAAATAAAAGAAAATAATGAAAAATTTATTTGATAATATCTTAAACCCATAATTTTTATAAAAAATCAAATTCAGATAAATACTAAAAATTCTTTTACTATAAATTTAAATAAAATATATAAAATATAAACCTACTTTATTCCATTTCCTAAAAAATCCAATTTATAATGTTTTAAAATTGATGGTGTTAAAAAATTATGAAAAATCAATATTTAGAGGGAATTATCTTGATTTATTAATTTTTATCTTTATTTTAAGGTTGATATTATTATTGTATATAAAAATTATAAAGTCATTTATTTCATATTTAATAAGAAGGATATTAAATAAATTTTTTTAATAGAATATCATGATAGAAATTATATTGAAACTTTATTAAAAAAAAGATTTGATATATATTTTAAAAAACCATTAAATATTATTCTATAAAATTCTTTGAAGAAATTTAATGATAAATTATTATCAAAAATTAATATTGATTAAGGAAATGTTATCAAGGAATATATAAAAAAAAGAATTAGTGAATTAGAAACAAATGCTAATTATCAAATTCACTTCCTCCATACAAATTAATATTAAATTTAGAAAAGGAAGTATTCACAAAAAACAATTAAGAATTACCACAAAATTTATTAAATTATTAAAATATGATAATTTTTAAATATTTTGGGTAAAGATTATAATTATGTCTTTAAAAAATTGATTCCAACGATAAATCGTTTTAAAGAAAAGATAGTAATTATAGTTGATGATGATGTAATTTACCCTAATGATATGATTGAATTTATATAATAATAATTTGTAGAAAATAGGGTTCAAAATTTCCTATCTCATTTGGAGGAAGGAATTCATATTGGAAATTTATAAAAAAAAGAAAAAATCTTTTAAAAAAATAAGAATTGTTTCACATTATGGAGAAGGGAGTTTTGTGAAATATGATTTTTAAAGATAAATTAATAGAATTATATATTCATATAACTGAACCATTAATTAAAAAAGGAGTTAAATGATTTGATGGTTTTTTATATACTTATACAGCTTTATTAAATGGTTATTGTTATTTAAGATGCAATTATTATAATAAAGTTAATTTTATTTTATAATTAAATATTTTAATTATTATAATAATTCATTTTTCAATTATTTCTCAATTATCAAAAATGGTTTTTTTGTTTTATTCTAGGATAGGGATTTTTCAATCATTTTTAAATGGAACGTTCATCAATTTTTTTAATTTATTTTTCAAAATAAAAATAATCTTAAATATTTAAAAATTAATCATATATAATATTTATCATTACTATGAAAAATTTAAAATTATTTTTATCACCATCATATATTATAATTCCATAATTAATATTTTAAATTAGCTTAAAAATAAAATTTAAACAGTTAAAAAAATATAAATTCAATGAATTAACTGATAATCATTGTATATATGCATATTTTCTGTAAATTTTTTTTTTTAAATATATCAAGAATTATATGAAAAAAATAAAAAAATTATAAAATGCTTAGTTATATGAATGATATTATCATTTTAAATATTCAAAATAAGGAAAAATAAAAATATATAACATTCGATTTTATATATATATAAAATTGTTATTGTTTTTGAATTTAAAAAAAATATGAAAAAAAAGATTTATAAGAGAAAAAAATAATGATTAAAATTATCCATATATAAAAGAATTTTCATTTTATAATAAAAACAATAATTTACATACAATTTTTTTCAAATATATTTTCAAAAGAATATATTTATACTTTTTGATTAGTAAAAATATATATGTAGGTAAAAAAGGAAATAATAATTGAAAAATATTCTTTAATATATATAATTAAACAAAAAAATATGAAAATAAAATGAATAAAGATATATTAGAAAAAAAAAGAATATTTTATGTTGTGTATAATTTAAATATATTCTTTGATAAATTAATTTTTTTTTGCTATATGATAAAAACATTATAAATAAAGATTCATAAAAATGAAATATGATATTAAAGAAATAATTAATTTAAAATTAAGTTAAAATATTTCAAAAATGATTATTTTTAAATCATATTAATGAAAATGCAAATATTAAATGTCAAAATTTTTGAAATTTATGGAAAATTTTTCAAATATATAATAATTAAATCCAATATATTTTTATAAACATAAAATGATTGTAATTGTTATATAAATTATTTTTATTTTTTTTAAAAGTTATGATAGAACATTTTATTTATAAAATATAATTTAAAAAAAAAATGATTCTAATATATCTTTTTTTAATACCATTATGTATTAATGTCTCAATATTAAATATTGAGCGAATGTATTTATTTAATGAAAATTGTGAAAAAAAAAATACAAATCATTTTTCTATTATACTTTATTTAAATCAATTAAATAATTTAAAAAATTTATTTGCAAAAGATATTTTTGAAATAAAAATTGAATCTAAAAATTTAGATGAAATTACATTTAAATGTGATCTTTATAATTCTTCATCTTTCATGAACTCTTTTATTAGATGTAAATTAAAAGAACAATTTGTTTCTAATTCATATAGTACATTTTATTTTAGGAAAGAAAATTTTGAAAAAAGTTTTATTGTAATTTTTGAAGGAGAAAGTTTTAATTTTACATTAAAAATATTAGATCATATATTTTATTCAGAAATGATTAAAAATATAAAAACAAATAAAAACTCATTTGAATATATATTTAATTATAAAATATCTTATACAATTATTACAATTCCCATTGCCTTTTCTTTAGATAATGGATATACATATCCAACAATAGTAGCAATGACTTCAATTTTAGAAAATGCTTTTAATAGAACAAAATATGACTTTTATATATTGCATTCTCCAAATTTTTTAGAAGAAAATAAGAATAAAATTAAAAATTTTGAAAAAAAATATAGATGCTCAATTAATTTTATTAATATGACAGATCAATTTAAAACAGCAAAATTAAGTAAAAAAAGAATAAACTCGTCCAGCTTATTATAGATTGGCTTTACCTATATTACTCCCAAATATTAATAAAATAATATATCTTGACGGTGATACAATTACTTTGATTGATCTTAAAGAAATGTATGATATTGATATGGATAATTATTATTATAAAGGGTTTCTTGATTATCTTAAGGATAGTTTTAATCCAAACAATAATCTTTATCTTTGCTCTGGGGTTTTATTAATTAATCTTGAAGAACTTAGAAAAGATGATATGGTTAATAAAACATATGAATTTATGAATGAAAATAAAAAAAAACTTTTAAAAGAAAGATTTCATGATCAACCTATTATTAATGCAGTTTGTTATAGAAAAAATGGAATCTTACCTGCAATATATGGAATGTTTAATTATCCAAATCTAAAAAAATTATATAAATATTCAAAAAGATATCGATATCAATATAAATATACAAAAATAGAATTAAAAAATGCTTTTCACAATCCAAGAATTTTTCATTATAATAGAAGAAAACCTTGGAAAACTAGATATAAATCTAGAGGAATGCTATGGTGGTTTTATGCTAAAAAATCAGGCTATTATAATGAAATATATAATAAATATAAAAAAAATTTAAGGGGAAGAAAAAAAAAATTAATAGGAAAAAAAAAATAAATATAAATATTTATTTATTTTTTTTTTTGAATTAAATTTAAATAAACAATAAATATTTAAATATATTTTTTAAATTTTAAATTTTTTTATAATATTTATGAAATAAAAAATCAATGAACTTATTATATACTGAAAAATTTGAAATTATATATAATCATTTTCCAAATAATATCTTCATTTTTATTCCAAATGTAAATTTATATATTATAGAATATTTCCTAAAATAAATCTTTTCATATTTTAAATTCAAATTAATGAATTATTTATTGAGATAAAAAACATTAAAATATAAAAAAAAAAATGTTTTAAAAAATATCCAAAATGTTATTATTTTAAATAAAATAATATATTAGATAATTTATTTTTTTATCTCTAAAAATTAATAGAAATAAAGTTTCATAATATAAAAAAATGAATTATATAATTCTATTAATTTTTTACTTCCTTTTAAACAAGATTAAATGAAGAAAATGATGATAAAAGAAATGATTAATATTTTAAAAAGTAAAAAAAAATCATATTATATCAAAAAATAATAAATGATTTATTTTTAATTATGATAAATTAATGATATCCTAAATTGAAAACTCCTTCTTAATGAGGAAAATTATTATTTTGATCTTTACCAATAATTTAAAAGGGAAATAAAGGTAAAAATATTAAAGAATTCTAGGAGAACCCAATAAACTTTCAATAAATTAAAGGAAATATCCTGAAATATCTGTAATTCTTATTTTAGATTTAAAAATATTATAACCAAAACATATTAATCATTTTATTTCATATCAAAACAAATAAACTAAGTTAAATGATAATAAAAAGTCTATTTAATATTATTATTTCATGAGATTTTTTTTTTATTTGTAAAGTAAATAAAATAATTAAATAATTTTCTATATTTTTATTGTTATTTTTAATATATTTGTAAATACAAAATTATTTATTCTATTAATTTCATTATGATTATCTCCTATTTATCTTATTCTTTTCTTATTGCATTTAATTAATTAAACTTATTAATTTTTTTCTTAATACTATTTTGTCTTGAATTAAATGACATTATTAACTTTAATTTCATGAATTGAAATTCCTTTTTTTAGAAAGTAAAATTTGTAAGAATCTATTAAGCTAATATATAGGAACAATAAAATAAAAGAATTATTTACTTTTTCTTTTAAAATTACTAAGAAAAATTTTAATTATATCTAATATCAATTTCTATTTATTAATGGAACAATAACATTTATTCATGATATAATTCAATTTCTCAAATAAAAAATTTTTAGAACAATTATTGATTTTAATTTAAAATATTTTATTATAATGGAAATTTATTGATAAATAATATTTAAACATTTGAATTGTTTCATTAATTTTATATTTAAAAAAATATATATTAAGTCATTATATATTTTGAATTTTAGATTATTTTTATTTATATAAAAATAATATTTCTAAAATATATTTTTTTATTACTTTTTAATTATGGGGATTGGGGATTGGGGATTGGGGATTGGGGATTGGGCCCAATCCCCAATCCCCAATTCCCAATCCCCCACCCCCCATTCCCCATCCCCCAAATTAA
>Ga0256407_10011272_pt1 | contig 12405 bp, 8 predicted proteins | sample RumenRJG_04DNA_FD_193489 | JGI IMG/M metagenome (GOLD analysis project Ga0256407, IMG submission 193489) | Bovine rumen microbial communities from Lethbridge, Alberta, Canada - RJG_04 | ecosystem: Host-associated > Mammals > Digestive system > Stomach > Rumen | place: Canada: Alberta | collected... | reverse complement strand
CAGCTTAAATGTGTCAGTTGCAGCAGGAGTGCTTTTATACGAGCGAAAACGACAAAGTTTATAGTAAAACCTATAAAAACATAACCGCCCTTTTGATAGGACGGTTTTTTTGTAGGTGTTAAATAAAGTATAAACAAGTCCACTGTCTATGGAAAGGCTTATCCACTGTCAGTGGATAGGCGAGGAAAGAGGCAGTGGATAGGCGAGGAAAGAGGCAGTGGATAGGCGAGGAAAGGGACAGTGGATAAGCGAGGAAAGGGACAGTGGATAAGCGAGGAAAGAGACAGTGGATAAAGGTAGATTGAATTTGAAGATTGATATTAAAATTGCACTTGCTTCGTATTTGTTCAAAGATGGCGATATTGATTTTAATATTTCACAGATAAAAAAGGCTCTTTCAAGCGCAAAGGGAAAAGCTGACATCGTGTGCTTTGGAGAATCCTTTTTGCAAGGCTTCGACGCGCTTTCGTGGAATTTTGACAAAGATAAAGACATTGCAATTTCTCAAAACAGCCCAGTAATGCAAAAGATTTGTGATTTAACACTGCAGTTTGGAGTTGACCTTTTGCTCGGCTATATCGAACGGGACGAAGAAGCGTTATTTTCGTCTTGTGCAGTTATTCAAGAGGGAAAGATTATCCATAATTATCGCCGTGTTTCAAAGGGCTGGAAGCAGTTTGACATTACGGATTTCCACTATCAAGAGGGCAAAGAAATAAAGCCATTTTCCTATCGTGGCAAAGAGTTTTTACTTGCGATTTGCGGAGATTTGTGGGATTTTCCAGAGCGATTCAAAACAAAGTCTCCGATACTTTGGAGCGTGTTTGTGAATTATGAGGGTGATTATCAAGAATTTTTGAGTGAATATGCAGAGCAAGCGAGCAAAGTAGCGAACAATGTTTTGATGATAAACTCACTTTCGTCTAATCCTGAATCGAGAGATATTCACGGAGGCGCATTTCATTTTTGTGCTGGCAAGGTTAAGGCACAAACAGAAAACGACACAGAAGGTATGTTGATTGTAGAAATATAAAAATGTGGAAAAAAATGGAAAAAAAATCTAGTACAAACGAAATCACTTTGATATAATGCATTATATGAAATATATTTTGTACGATATGATACAGAACAGTTCTCTTATTTCGTTGCAGCTTTCCGACTGAATTTGCTTTTCTAAAGAGCGAATTCAGTCTTTTTTTTAACAACAGTAATGTATTTTCAGAAAGAATAGAATAATTCTTTTTGGAAAGCGTAAAATTTTATGCAATGAATTCTATAATAATATAGGAGGGTTTATGCATTCTAAATATCTAAATAGTTTATCTAAAGTAGATAGAGTTGCTTTAGAAAAGAAGCTATGGAATATCCAAAATGGAGAATGTTTCATATGCCGTAATAAAATTATACTTGGTCAATCAGAAGTTGATATCGACCATATAATTCCTCTTCAATCATCGGGAAAGGATTCTGAAGATAATTTTGCATTAACACATTCTTCTTGCAATCGTTCAAAAAGTGATGCCAATCTTGATATTGCACGAGTTATATATCGCTTGAAAAATTTACAAGATACTGTGTACAAAGCAGAACACCGTGATTCAAATCTAGGAGATGTTTTAAAATTAGAGGGTGGTTCTCTTTTTTCTTTTAGGTATCAGCAAACGGATACTTCTATAACATATTCCTTTGATGATATTAACGATATTTCTATAAAGACGGCTTCGATTTTTACAGATAGACTTTCAGGCGAGAAAACTTGTTTTATAGAAGTTCCTATACAGTACATCTTTCATGATACAGACATAAATCCTCGAGGTATAAATTCCAGTATCATCGGGCTTGTAAAAGAATTCTACAAAGGAAATCCTCAACTTCATACAACTCTTGCAAGAATAAAAGACGGAAAAATCTATATATTTGATGGACAACATAAAGCTGTTGCTCAGTTACTTCTAGGAGCAAAAACTTTACTAGTTAGACTTTTCTTACAGCCTAATGCTGAACGATTACGAGAAACTAACAAAAATGCAGGTAGTACCCTCAGACAAATTGCATTTGATAAAGGTATTTTAATGCAATTGAATAATATGCAGTACAAGGAGAAGATAAAGATTTATCAGAAAAATCATAATCTTGCTGATGATGATTTTTCATTCTCAGAAGTTCAACTGTCAGATTATTTCAAAGGTGATAAAATCAAGCAATTTATAATTGATTCTCAAAAAGAGTCTATTATAACAGACCCAAACAATCAATTACGACAGTACATTGATTTCGAAGGGCGTGGAAAAGAAATGCCTATTTCAAATAGTGCTTTCAATAAAGTTTTTCTCTCAATGCTGATTGATCCAAAAAAGATTCTGAATGAACCTCTTGATTCTGAAAATAATTCCAGAACACTTGAGCGATTACAGCTTGTAAAGTTAGAAAACATAATCGCTAAAGTTTTTTACATTGATAAATTTATACAAGATGTTGGAATTTCGAAGATTGAACAAAGAATCGTTGATGGCAAGGATTCTGGTATTACAGGAGAACATTTAACTTCTGTAAGAATCAGTCGTGAAGAAATAATGAATGCATGGGTAAAGATTTTAATCAGAATTATCAACATGTATTTCTATCAAACTGGAAACCCTCCAAAAGATGGTGATAAGAATCTTTTTAAGATTCCTTTTCCATCTCAACTTTGGATTAACATAGAGAATTTTCTTACAAATCTTCGAGAGCTTCCTATATGGCAAAACAAAGCTGCAGCCTCTTTCATTTTCCAAGGTAAGAAAAATGTTAGCTACTGGGATTCTGTGTTTGAAACAGGAAAAGGTCTTGATGGTACTCAAGTGCTAACAAATCCTATCAATATTATTCAAATTGTCAATCGATAAAACGAACTCAAGGGAGAAGAATATATGCCACTGAATAAAGACATTCACAAAGTTATGGTTATCGGGTCAGGCCCGATTATTATCGGACAGGCGGCGGAGTTCGACTATGCGGGCTCTCAGGCTTGCAAGGCACTCAAAGAACAAGGTCTTGATGTTGTTCTTGTCAACTCAAACCCTGCAACTTTGATGACCGACACAGAAATGGCGCCGCACATCTACATTGAGCCGCTAATTCCAGAAACAATCAAGCGCATTATCGAAAAAGAAAAGCCAGATTCGATTTTGTCTTCGCTCGGCGGACAGACAGGCTTGAATCTTTGCATGGAGCTTGCAAAATCAGGATTCTTGGAAAGCCATGGCGTGAAGCTCTTGGGCGCAAAACCAGAAACAATCGACAAAGCCGAAGACCGACAGATGTTCAAAGACACGATGGAAAAAATCGGCGAGCCGTGCATTCCGTCAAAAGTCGTAACAAGCTACGAAGACGCGCTTGAGTTCGTCAACAGCGAAATCGGCTATCCTGCCATTATTCGCCCTGCATTCACGCTCGGCGGAACAGGCGGCGGCATTGCAAACAACGAAGAAGAGTTCAACGAAATCGCACACAACGGACTTCACCGCTCACCAATCCATCAGATTTTGGTCGAAAAGTGCATTTCGGGCTGGAAAGAAATCGAGTTTGAAGTAATGCGCGACCATTCGGGCAACGTTCTCACCGTTTGTTCAATGGAAAACTTTGACCCAGTTGGCGTTCACACAGGAGATTCAATCGTTATCGCTCCGACCGTAACCTTGAGCGACAAAGAATATCAAATGCTCCGTTCTGCCGCACTCAACATCATCAGCTCGCTCGATATGGAAGGCGGTTGTAACTGTCAGTTCGCGCTAAATCCGAACAGCTTTGAATACGCCGTAATCGAGGTAAATCCGCGTGTTTCTCGCTCTTCTGCCCTTGCGTCAAAGGCGACAGGCTACCCGATTGCAAAAGTTGCGACACTCATCGCCATCGGCTACAACCTCGATGAAATCCCGAACTTCGTCACAAAGAAAACTGCGGCTTGCTTTGAGCCTGTTTTGGATTATGTCGTCGTAAAGTTCCCGAAGTTCCCGTTCGACAAGTTCGTTTATGCGGCTCGAAAACTCGGTACACAGATGAAAGCGACAGGCGAAGTTATGGCGATTGGACACAACTTTGAAACAGCGATTATGAAAGCGGCGCGTGGTGCTGAAGTTGGCGTGAATAGCTTGAACTTGCCGATTTTTGAAGAAGAAAGCGACGAAGACATCAAGCGCAGAGTTGGAGAGTGTACAGACCAGCGCATTTTCGCAATCTTCCAAGCAATCAAGCGCGATTTAATGAGCGTAGAAGAGATTAACGCGATTACAAAGATTGACCCGTGGTTCTTGAATCACCTCAAGAATCTTGCAGACACAGAAAAGAATTTCGCGCGCGTAAAAGCTGGCGAAATCGAGTTCAGCCAAGAAGATTACGTTGAAGCCAAAAAATACGGATATCCTGACAGCGTTATTGAAAAGATGACAGGCTTGAAAATCGAGCATTCTAAAACGGCATAATTTTCAGAAGTTTTACTAACGCAACAGCCCGATTAGTAGAAATGCTTGTCGGGCTTTCAATTTTTAGACCAAAGGAAGAAATCAAGATGACAAAACTTATTTCATGGAATATCGATTCTTTGAATGCAGCACTCACTGCAAGCTCACCGAGGGCAATTTTATCGAGAGATGTGCTAAAAAAAATCGCAAGCTACAACGCTGACATAATCGCAATTCAAGAAACAAAATTATCTGCAACAGGACCTACAGAAAAGCACCTTGAGCTTTTAGGTGAATACTTTCCATCATACAAAATAGAGTGGGTATCGTCTGAACCGCCCGCAAAAAAAGGCTATGCAGGCACTATGACTTTATACAAAGACTCTCTTTCTGCCAAAAAGCATTTACCCCACCTCAATGCGCCCGACACAATGGACAAGGAAGGCAGACTTTTAACACTTGAGTTTGACAACTTTTATTTTGTCAATGTCTACACTCCAAACTCTGGCGACGGGCTAAAAAGACTAAAAGAAAGACAGCAATGGGACATTTTATACGCTGATTATCTTTCAAGCCTCGACAAAGAAAAGAGCGTGATTGCCTGCGGAGATTTTAACGTGGCTCACAAAGAAATAGATTTGGCAAATCCTGCTAGCAATCATTTTTCGGCTGGTTTTACCGACGAAGAGAGAGAAGGCTTTAGCAACTTGTTAAGTAAAGGCTTTACAGATACATTCCGCTTTGTCCACGGCGATATAAAATCAGTGTATTCATGGTGGGGACAAAGAATAAAGACAAGTAAAATCAACAATTCAGGCTGGCGTATTGATTATTTTCTTGTCAGCGACAGCATAAAAGACAAGGTTGTTAAATCTGAAATGATAGACTCAGGCGAGCGGCAAGACCACACACCGATTTTGCTTGAAATCGATATGTGATTCTGCTTTTTTTATGCATTACGCGCTATTTCGTGAAGATTACAGTATTTATTATCTCGAAAGATTGCTTTTGCTTCTTAAAAAAACTATTTCTGAACAGCTTCTAAGACCACAAAAACTCCATCTTTGAGGCTGTTTTCTTGAGCTTTATCCGACACAAAGCCTGTAAGCTCTACATGTAAGCCTGTGAGCTTTTTCAAATCCTCTTCGCTTATAGCCTTAGGCATAAAAGGTTTGTCGCCGTGTGGCTGAGGCTTTGTGTTCATATCCTTAGGAGGCTTATCACCCTGTGGGTGTCCCTGCGGTGGCTGACCTTGAGGCTTCTCACCCTGTGGGTGTCCCTGCGATGGTTGCGGCAAAGTAGCCAATGCATATTCTTTTCCGTCGTCAGTAACAAAGCCGATTGTCGTCATAGGAGTAGAGCCATATAGCTTGATAACGCCTGTTATCTTCTCAGGCATAGCCTGCTTTTCCATAGGCATCATTTCCTTTGGCTGTGTTGACTCAGAAACTTTTTGCACCTCTTTGCGCTCTATAGCAATACCGATGAGCTTGCCACCACCAGAAAGTTTATAGCTTTTGCCTTTAAGAGCCTTGTTTTCTTGAGCATTTTTGTTGTAATAAATATTGTAGCCGTTAGATGTGATATTTTTGAACTTCTTGTCTGCGTCTACAATAGTATCAATGTAGCTGTCTGCGGTCAGTCGGATTTGTGCATTTTTGGAAAGAGTAAGAGACACCGCGCCCGCATTTTCCGAGTTTATCGCACCTGTGAAAACAACGCCGTCAGCAAAGTTCAATTTTAGAGAGCTGATTTCATCGACGACAATATCACCCGAAAGACTCATATTGCTTGCATTAAAGTCCAAATTGCCGCCATTTGCGCCCTTAACTCCCCAGCCTCTCTCGCTGTTGTTGCCACTTGTGCGGATAAGAATGCCAGACGGATATGAAATAGTTGAGTTTGCAATATTGACTTTCGCATTCGTATTGGTGATATAGAAAAAAGCACCGTTTGAAGAGCTTTTAAGGTTAGAATCTCTTACAGTCAAAACACTTGTGCCAATTCCTGCATCTCCAGAAAAACTCTGATAGAGCATAATGCCATTAGGTCCTGCGCCCTCAATATTGGAATTGTCGATAGTGATAGAATTCTTTCCCTCTATGCAAGCAATTTCTGAGCCTGTAGCTCGCCCCGTAAGGTTTTTCACGCTTATGTTTCCAGTGGAATAGATGACAGGAGAGCCCTCTCCTGCAGTAGTAGCAGTTGCGCCGTTAACAGTGATGTTTCCTTCTCCTCTGTCGGTTGCAAAGGCTGCACAATGCGCACCTTTTGTGTCAATAAAGACATCGCTTGCGTTCACACTGCCGCCATAAGTTGCATCAAGTCCACGAGAAGAATTTTGCTTTGTTGAAATACGCAAATTCTTTACGTTTATTGAGCTGCCTTCTCCTGTGGCAAAAACAGCGTTTGCTCCGTCCGCGTCTGTTGTGATTGTAACTCCAGATAGCGTAATAGAGCTTTTAGAGCTAGATACCACAGCGGCATTAAGTCCGTAAAAATTGCTTTGACCATCATTTGATGTGTTTCCTGTTTTTGTCAATGTAGAGTTTGAAAGATTAACCTTTGCACCATTTTTTGCTAAAAGCACGCTTTCGTCTGCATTTTCAGCAGACAAGGTCTTTCCACTTATCTCGCACGATTCACCGTCAATGTCTTCACTAGCCGTAATATCTGGCTGAGCTTCGTTAGGTACAGAGCCAAAACTTTGTGCAGAAAGAGGAAGAGTAGCCATTGCCAATGCAAATGCAGCAAATCCAATTCGATTCATAAAAATCCCTCCATTGTAATTTGATTTACATAAACAAAACCAATTTTTCCAAGCCTTTAGTTTCAAAGCATATTGTTTTATTACACTGATTTCTAAAGCTTAAATGAAATCGTAAAAATCTAAAAATTGCGCCGTATTGTTTCAATATATATGTTATAATTGGTAGCATGAATATAAAACATTTAATCTTTGACCTTGACAATACATTGTATCCTGCTAGCTCTAAAATGGACGACGGCATCACAAAGCGTATGATTGCCTTTGTCGCTTCGTGGCTAAAAACAGACATCGATACAGCAACTTTGCTAAGAGCAGAGGGAGTCCCGCGCTATGGCACTACGCTCGAATGGCTAATGAAAGAAGCAGGACTAAAAGACATAGAAGCATATTTTCGCTCTGTACACCCTGCAGGAGAAGAGGAAGAGGTAGACGAAGAGAAAGAGCTTAGACCTTTTCTTAAATCTCTTTTAGATGAAAACTTGAGTTTGTCTGTCTTAACAAATGCACCAAAAGAACACGCCGTAAGAGTGCTAAAAAAGCTCAATGTGCTTGATTTGTTTTCTGCCATCACAGATATTCGCTCTTGCTCTTTGAGGGGAAAACCCTATAAAAGTGCATATGAAACAGCTCTAAATGCAGTTTCTGCCACTATAGACGATGCTCTTTTCTTTGATGACCACATCAAATACACAGATGCTTATGCAGCTTTAGGAGGCACAGCTGTTTTAGTTGGTCGAGCATCTTTGCCAGTAGACTCTCTCCACGCCTCAGAAAACGAAGAAAAAAGCGCAGACGCAAAACGCTGGGAAAACGAAGCTATTTATTCTGAAACACGCATTGCAGGCAGAGTTTTTCATATTTCTTCAGTATTTGATGTTAAAAACCTATTGCAACAAATTGAGCTTTTGTAGTATACTCTCTTTTAGAAATGGGGATATAGCTCATCTGGTAGAGCGACAGGTTCGCAATCTGTAGGTGGTCGGTTCGAGTCCGATTATCTCCACGCAATGAATAGCAGGTACTTGATAGTGCTTGCTATTTTTTTTTTCAACTGCTATTCTATTGCTATGAATTTTATTGAGTTTAACGATGTTTCTTTTACATATCCTGCCGTAGAAGGCGATCTTGATGCCGACGGTAAGCCAATCGAGCCTCGCGCTGTGTTTGAGCATTTTACAGCTCAGTTTCCCAGTGGCTTTATAAGCCTTGTAGGACCAAACGGCAGCGGAAAATCTACATTTATGCTACTTGCAAGCGGTCGCCTTGTGCCTACAACTGGCAAAGTGCTGATGATGGGCAAAGATATTGCGATGATGACGGGAGAAGCTAAAAATATGAGAGCTTCTGTCATTTATCAAAATATGGAGTTTGAAACCGAAGACAAAGTAAGAGATTTGCTCACTCAAGTCTATCAAAGTGGCACTTTGCAGGGAAAAGCCTCTGGCATTTTGGGCAATGATGATTTACTTAAAGAAGTAATCGAAGTCTTTGAGCTTGAGGGCGTGCTTGACCACACTCTGACAGGAATAAGCAAAGGCGAAATACAGCGCACTCTTTTGGCTTTCTCTATTCTTTATGGTTCTACTTCTGTCTTTATGGACGAGCCACTTTTCGCCATGGAGTACCCTCAGAAAGAAAAAGCTCTCTCCTATCTCCGCGACTATTGCAAAAAGACAGGAACAACTATTTATATCAGCATGCACGAGCTTGACCTCACAAAGCGATTTGCAGAAAAAGTCTTGCTTTTCTATCCTAATCGCGATATGAGTTTTGGCACTCCTGACGAAGTTTTGACAGACGAAGACCTTGAAAAAGCCTATGGCTTGCCTGTCGAAATGCTCAAAAAAGGAGAAGAGTACACTCGACGAGATTTAACAGACACTGCAAAATCTATCGCCGATATGAACCTTCTCCTCAAGCAGCAGCAGGCGGAGCCTGTTTCGTAAGGTATAGCCTGTTTTGTAAAAAAACTAAGAATTAAATCTGATTGAAGCTAGTTCTTCGATTGCTACAATTTTTTCGGCGATAATCGCATAAAGCTCTGGAAGTTTTGCTTCTAGGGCTTTTATTTTCAGCACACGCTCAGCAAAGACAAAGCGAGTTTTCTTTTGCGCCAATTTCTTTAAGCTATTGGGAAGACGCTTTATGATGTTCACTTTTTCCGCCGCGCTAAGCTCATAGCTTCCCGTCAATAGTTCTAAAAGCATATCTAGCTCTTCTTCTTTCGTTTCAAATGTGCATTTTTCAAGCACTGCATACAGCTTTTTCATTTTAGCTATCGACAGCGACATACACTCTTCGTCAAGTATCAATTCACTTGCGTTTTTTAGTGTAAAAGAGTTTCTTTCGCCTTTATACGAAACCAAAACTTTCCCCTTTTCCACAGTGCAGCCATTAGCTTTTAGGCGTTTCAAAGAAAAAGACTTTTTGAACAAAAGATAAAACTGCTTTCTAAACAATACATTGGCTATAGTAGAAGCTGCTCTTTCGCTGCTTTTTTTCGTGGTGTCTATGGCAAGGATAAACTCTATATTGCTCACTTCTTTTGTGTTGCTCTGCTTGCCACCGCGGAAAGTCGTATATTCATTGGTAACAATCGACAGCTTGCCTTTTTTCATACAAAGTCTTTCCATCTCATCAAAAGGAATAATGCCGTCTGTGCTGTAGCTAACCAAAATATAGTGAGCATCTATATTATCTAAAAGCTCAGCAAAAGTTTGGCTCGCGCTCGCCTTGTAGCAATACGCCGACTTTGTCAAAACCCAATCTTTTCTAATCGCCGCTTTTTCTTTTAGCACACCTTTTTCGTTCAATTCAAGAGGAGCTGGCAAGCAATCCCATTTTGCAATCGTATTCAAAATATGATAGTTCGAGCCGTATTGGTGCTGATTGTACGGAGGGTCAAGATAGGCTATCTCAACACGAGGCAGCTTTCCGCTTTTCACAAGAGAGTTTGCGTCTTCTTTGAAAATATGACAGCTCACTTTTGAGTCAATAAGATAAGGCAAGCTCAAACGTATAGGGCATAAAATTCGCTTTAGAGCATCACGAGAATGACCGCCAAAGCCCTTATGAAAAGACTTGAAGACCCCAGACGTGTTTGTGTGGCAACTCGCTTCATACAAAAGAAGTGATAAAAGCAAAATGCGAGCCTTATCGCTCTTACTAGGATACTTTGCTTCGATGTAGTTGCGGATTTTGTCTATTGTAAGGGCGTTATCTTTCGTGTAAAAAAGACGTTCTGTGCGAAAATCTGCCGCGTCAACATCAAAGCTCTTTGGCGCATAGTATTTCGCCATATACTGCTCATCTTCGCTAGGAAGAGGAAGAGAGTTTATTTCGTTTAAGAGTTTTAAAAACTCTTTTTCGCCTCCGAAAAGCTCTTCTATCTCGCTTCTGTTCGTACCAACAAATGCGCTATTGATGATAAAAGAGTATTCTTCCCAATCGTTAGCAAAGACTTCAAAGCCCAAAGATTTAGCAAAGCGCGACACCACTCCGCTTCCTGCAAACAAGTCTAAAAAGGTCGTGCCGTTTTCCATCTTTGCGCCCACAGCCTTCATCGCCTTGTAAATCAAAGAGAGCAATTTTCGCTTATTGCCTATATAGGTTATAATTTGTTTCGTTAAATAAGGTGTTTCAAATTCCATAAGGCACAGCCTTAACTATGTAAGGTAAAATCTCCTAATTTATATTTAGCTCAAGCCAGTTTGGACTTGACGCAAATCACGGCAAATCCTTTATGCTCACAGCAGGGATATGCACGCCGAACTTTGACTCGTAAAACTCTGCGCTTCTATTCTCGCAAAAAATATATCGGCTTTGCTTCACATAATCCGCCGAAACATCGTGACTTTTAAAAGACTGCAAATTAAACTCAGCTTCTACCATAAACATCTTGTGGCGAAACTTGTCATAATTGCTCCAGATGTAAGAAGCATATTCAGGATAAGTTCTCTTTCCCCTAGCCTCTGTTCTTTCTGCGTCTTCGGCGAAAATACAAACAAGGTCAGGAAACTTCGTGCCGTTGTACAAAATCAAGCAAGTTTTGCGCTCCCCTGTTACAATCAAGCCGTTTTCGCTTCTTGTGTAATCGTTAATCCGCAATTTTCCCAAAAAGCTCTTTTCGATAAACTTCATTATCGTGTTGCTTTCTTCCCCATTGATTTGAAGGCGACGAATTGGCATCGTCTGCTTTTCAAAGGATTTACCAGATGACCTTCTTATCAAGTTTTCTCTCTCTAAATCAAAGGTGATATTAGGATTAAAAGAAGAACTTTCTTCTAAAACTTTTTTGTCATTTATAAGAAAAGGAGTCAAGTCTATCATTTCTCCAGAAGCAAAAAGCAGCGTGTTTCCTACCACAGTAAATTGATATTGCAGGCTTTCGGGCAATTTCACTTTATCCACGATGAGAGAGCAAAAATCAACCTTTTTCACAATCAAAACATCTGTAAAAGAAAAGTTTTTGCTAAACCAATCACTTTTCAAAAGTGGCTCATCGTTTTTAATTAAGATACATTCCTTAAAAACCGCCTCACAGTCAAAATCGTAGCGAGCCGCTTTAGGAATGACATAATAAAGATTTGGCTGTTCAATCATCAGAGAATGTAAAAAGAGCTTGTAACGCAGGTTCTTGAAATTATAGTAAGCAGGCTTTAAGACATCAAACCAATTTCCGCCAAGATTAAAAATAGTGTATCGGCTCAAAATAGCTGTAGTTCCCGTCTGTCCTCGTCCGCTAGACACGGCAGGATTGGGCGCAAAGTCAGAGCTTATATTGAGTTTTTTTTGCAACAAAACAAGCCAACCTGTTTTTTCATCATTGATTTTCAAGCGCAAAGCAGCGTTAATCGGCTTTAAGACAAAGAAAACCGAAAGAGTTTGTAGCACTTCGTCGTCGGGGATATTTTCGATAAAGCAATAAGAAGTCCCCGCTGTTTTGCCTTCAACAAAACTTAACTTTGCACTCACCAAGCATTTCATAGCGTTTTGAAGAGGAGCTTCAAGCGTTTTAGTTAGCTTATTCATCTTACCGTCTTGCGGGCTTGCAGCGTCAAACAAAAGCGAAAAGTTACCCGCATAACCAGAACGAAAAGAAGCGGAATCTTTGTATTCACGCGCTAAAGCAGGATAGCTAGAGAGAATATAATCGCATACAGTGGTATTACTCAGTTCTTTTTTGCGGTTTCGCTG
>Ga0256407_10011270_pt1 | contig 12408 bp, 14 predicted proteins | sample RumenRJG_04DNA_FD_193489 | JGI IMG/M metagenome (GOLD analysis project Ga0256407, IMG submission 193489) | Bovine rumen microbial communities from Lethbridge, Alberta, Canada - RJG_04 | ecosystem: Host-associated > Mammals > Digestive system > Stomach > Rumen | place: Canada: Alberta... | reverse complement strand
AGGAGCTCAGAAGACGGTATTCATCGCCATGGCGAGAAAGTTCTTCCCGCCGGCGATTGCAGGTTTCCTGCTGGCAGCCATCATGGCTGCGTCCGTTTCCACGGCGGACTCCCAGCTGCTCGTTGCGTCCAGCTCCTTCACGGCTGACATTTACAAGCCGATTCTCAGAAAGAAAGCCACCGACTGGGAGACCCTCATGGTCGGAAGAATCGCTGTCGTTATCGTCGCGATTATCGCGTTCCTGATTGCTTCATCCAAAGGCGCCGGCGCACAGGCAATCATGAATTTGGTTGAGAACGCTTGGGGCATCTTCGGCGCGGCCTTCGGACCGGTGATCATACTGTCGCTTTTCTGGCGGAGATTCAACTACATCGGTGCATGCGCAGGCGTTATCGTCGGCGCAGCGGTTGACATCATCTGGCTCTTCTGCCTGTCATCAACCGGCATATACGAGCTGTTCCCTGGCTTCGTCGCAGGCGGTATCGCGGCTATCATCGTGACCCTCGTCACTAAAGAACCTGCAAAGGCAGTAACAGACATCTTTGACACAGCCACAGCAGAAGGCTACGACGAATAATACAGTTAATAAAAACCGGCCCATCGGATTCACCCGATGAGGCCGGTTTTTTGTTTTGTTCATTCGGCTTTTCTGCCTTTGATGATTACTTCAGGTCGTCGATCTTTTCCTCGATCTTCTCGTCTATGTCAGTCTTGTCCAGGACTTCCTGTGCCTTTGCCTTGATCTTCTCATCGAAATCAGTCTTCTCAAGGGCTGCGTCGACTGCGCCTTCAGCCTTGTCCTTCAGCTCTGCTGCCTTTGCTTTGAACTGGTCGTCGAGGTCGGACTTCTCCAGAGCTGCATCGATTGCGCCGCTGGCCTTTTCCTTCAGATCTCCTGCCGCTGAAGTGATCTTCTCGTCTAAGTCAGTCTTGTCGAGAACTTCCTGTGCCTTTTCCTTGAGCTTGTCATCGATCTCAGTCTTATCGAGGACTTCCTTTGCCTTTTCTGCTACCTTGTCATCTACATCAGTCTTGCCAAAAAGTTTACTGAAAAAACCCATTTGAAATCTCCTTTCATAAAGAAATAATTACACGTGTATTATATTGCAAACATTCAGTTAAATCAATATAATCGGTTTCGAAAGATAATGATAATAAAAGGAGGAAATACATATGGATACTGCAACAATCAGCGCCTGGGGAAGCAAGCTGATAGACATCTGCACATCGCTGGGCATCAAGATCGTGCTGGCTCTGCTGATTCTCATCATCGGCCGCATCGTAATTAAGAAACTGCTCAAGGGAGTAGGCAAAATCAAGGGAATGGACAAGGTCGATCCTGCTGTCAGATCATTCCTGATGAACTTCTTCAAGATCGCTCTTTACATCGTTCTGGTCATCTCGATCATAAGCGTACTGGGCGTTCCGATGGCATCAGTCATCACAGTTCTGGCTACAGCAGGACTGGCGATAGGCATGGCCCTGCAAGGCGCACTGGCCAACTTCGCCGGCGGAATCATGCTGCTGATCTTCAGACCGTTCAACATCGGCGACCTTATTTCCGCGGCTGAAGCCGAGGGCGTCGTCAAGGAGATGAACCTGTTCTACACTGTCATCAATACATTGGACAACCGCGTTATCACAGTTCCAAATGGCACGCTCATGGGAGCCAACATCACGAACATCACAAAAGAGGATCTGCGCCGCGTAGACCTGACATTCAACATCAGCGGTGCCGACATAGCCGGCGCGCGCAAGGTAATGCTCGAGCAGATCGAGGCTCAGGAAAAGGTTCTCGACGGACCGGAACCTCCATTCGCTCAGCCTGTTGAAGGCATTCCGGGCGGCATGGCGTTCTCAACCCGCGCCTGGGTCAAGAAGGAGGACTACTGGGACGTATACTTCGCTCTCATGGAGGCCATACCAAAGGCTCTCGGAGAGGCTGGCATCGGCGGACCGCTCCCGGCGTACAATATCGTCAGCGACAAGTAACTGCCGCTCACACAATGGCACAAAAAAACGGGCTTCGGCCCGTTTTTCATGTTTCGATTCCGCCTTTGCGGCTACATCCACTGCTGCAGATCCACCGCGTCGTCTATGTGGGACGTTCCGCCGGTGATCTGACGACGTATGTTCTGCATGCGCATGTCCAACTCCGCGCTGGTCGTGGCGCACTCGAGGAGCTCTTCGACCAGCCTGTCGTTGATGTCGGCAGGCAGCTCTTTTTTGTACTTGAGCTTGTGCTCGAGGCTTGCCCAGAAGTCCATGGCGATGGTCCTCAGCTGGACCTCGACCTTCATGTCGCGCTTCTCGTGCTCAAGGAAAATCGGTACGGAAACAATCAGGTGCAGGCTTCTGTACCCGTTCGGCTTCGGGTTCTTTATGTAGTCTTTGCAGTCTATGAGCGTAATGTCGTCATGCTGCAAAAAGCAGTCAGCCACGAGGTAAATATCCTCCGGAAATCCGCAGATGACACGGATTCCTGCGACGTCCTCGATCTTGTCCTCGATGTCCTCAAAAGTAGGCTTGACGTTGTACAGATGCGACTTGGCGACAAGGCTGTCAATGGTCTTGAGCCTTGCCTTGATGGTCTCGATAGGGCTGTACTCGCGTGTCAGCTCGAACTCCGCGTTCATGACCTTGAACTTGGTCTCGATCTCCATCAGCGCGCACTCGTAGTACGTCATGAGCGTCTCAAGCTCTTTGTCCTCTTTCTCAAAAAGCTGTATGTACTTGTCTGGGTTCAGTTGTTCGTATTGTCTTTTCTTCCTCTTTTCGTCCAAATAATCTCTTATGTTCATCTCTAAGCCTTTCTGATTTTTCTCTGATCCCGTTCTTATCCCCGTAGTATCACATCCGGCCCGGATTCGTTCTAGCCCCTCATGATTTTCAGTCAATATCCCGGCTCCGAATACAGTATATCACAAAGTCGGAGCAGTAGATGTTGTGCCGGTGAAAAATACAGAGAAAAACAATTGCCCGCAGTTAGAAAGGGCTCTAATTGAACTGTTGTGAATCAAAAGAACAATTATAGTTAGGAGCAAAGGGCGGAGAGGGCGGTCGTTGTTGCGGGGAGAGCGGTTTTAGATATATAATATTTTGTAATGGAAATTGCGGAAGCGGAGAAGATATTATGCTTACTAAAAAGGAAATCAGAAAGGCGGTGCTGGCCGAGCGGAGCGCCATCGACGAAGAGACGGCGGCGCTTGCGGCGCAGGTAATCTGCCGCAGAATAATGGACATAGATGTGTACGAAGAGGCGACGGACGTCTGCCTTTACATGCCGACGAGAAACGAGGTTGACGTGCTGCTTCTGGCGGAGCCGGCCGAGGCGGCGGGCAAGCGCGTATGGGTGCCGAAGGTCGTGGAGAAAGCCACGGGCAAGGGTGATGCAAAGGCAGCCGGAACCATGGTGTTCAACAGGTTCACAGGCCTTGGCGAAGAGGACATCATCACCGGAGCTTACGACATACGCGAGTCCAGGTCCGAGGAGATTCTGGAGCCGGGAGAGGATACGCTCATCATCATGCCGGGAGCCGTGTTCACACCGTGGAAAGACAGGATCGGTTACGGCGGAGGCTTCTATGACAGGTTCCTCGACGAGCACCCTGAGTGCAAGACCATAGCGGTCTGCTACGATCTGCAGGTGGTTGATGAGCTGCCGGTGGAGGCCCACGACAGAAAGCCGGACTACGTAGTCTGCGAGACGAGCGTATTCAGATAAGCGACAGACGGACAACGAACAACGGACAAGAAGATAGATGAACATACTGGAAACTACAATTAAAGCGCAGGACCTGTTCAGCGGATTTGAACTGTGTCGGCTGCAGGAGCAGGAGACGCAGGTTCTGGCGGACAGGCTCAGGAGCAGGAAGATAACCATCGCGGTCATCGGCCAGTTCAAGCGCGGCAAGACGACGCTGATAAACAGCATACTCGGGAGCAAGCTGCTGCCTGTGGGCATCGTCCCAATTACGGCGGCTATCACAAGAATCGAGTACGCCCCGGACGCCGCACCGGGCACCCCAGACGCCGCACCGAACGGCGAAGCAGCTGCGGTGGACGGTGAAACTGCTACTGCGACGGTCTTCTTCACGAACGGCCTGAGCGAGCAGGTGCCGGTCAGCGACCTGCACGAGTACATCAGCGAGCAGGAGAATCACGACAACGAGCGCGGCGTGGCCGAAGTAGAGCTGCTGACCGACGCTGAGTTTTTGAAAGGCGGACTCACACTGGTGGACACGCCGGGAGTCGGCTCGGTACACGAGCAGAACTCAAAGTCCGCGATGGATTTTGCGCGGGAGAGCGACGGAGTAATCTTCATGCTGTCGGTAGACAGCCCGCTTAACCAGATCGAGGTGGACTTCCTCAGAAAGGTGAGACGTTTCGCCGGCAAGTTCTATTTCGCGGTGAACAAGATCGACCGGGTAGACGAGGACGAGCTGGAGGAGTATCTGGAGTACTGCCGCAGCCTCATCGTGGGAATCATGGAGATGGACGACGAAGAAGCAAAGGCATTAAAGCTGCTGCCAATCAGCGCCCGCAAAGGCACCGGAGTCGGCGAGCTTACCGAACTAATAAGAGAAGACCTCCTCACCAGAGGAACAGAAATAATGGAGCGCTCAGTCGGCCTGAAGCTCCTTGAAATACTGAACAACACGCGCAGTCAGATTTCATCGTACAGAGAAGTGCTCAAGATGGCGCCGAATGTCTTCAACAGGCGGTTCAAGGAGATGAGTCTGCTTTTGCATGATCAGAGGGAGCAGATTGACAGCCTCGAGGAGGGAATGTACCTCAGGGCGCGGCTCAACGAGGAGAAGGCGCTTCTGACGCGAAAGGTGCGGGAGCTCTTTGGGATTGAGTATTACTATTACGTTGACCGGGAAGACGCGGCGGAGCTCATGGACCGTGATGAGTTCGCGGCGGAGCTTACGGCGGTCTACGACGAACTGGAAAGCACTATAAACAGCATTTTCATGTACAAGGAAGAAAACGCGTACGCGGTGGCGCGGCGGATCGAGGACCTGAACATCCTGATCCATGACATGCGCAAGCTCACGCGGCAGATAGAGAGGGAGCTCGCGGCGAAGTAGGGCTTCGGCGAGAGCGATGCAGCGGAACTGTATAACAATGGACGCAGCTTACAGAAAAAATCAGACAAACCTGATATTCAGCGGAATCGCGATCATAGCCTTTGGGATATGGTCGGCTCTTAAGCTGATTTTTTACATGGGAACAAACAGGGCCGCGGTGCTGATGAATCTGGGGTTCATGGCTGCTGATGTTGAATCTTCGGAAATAGTAATGAACATTGCTGCCGGCATTATCATAGGCTTTTCAGTGCTGTTCCATCTGTTCCTGGGCTGGTCGGCCATACGCGACGCCATCGGGAAGATGAGATTCAGATTGTACGTTCCTATCGCGGCCATATATGGGTTTGGGGTTTTCTCATCCTATGTGGATGAGCTGTTTTCACACCGTGTGGATGTGACTTACGGGACGCTTTTTATTTCGTTCATCATAGACATGACGTCGGTAGCGGCACTTGTTTTTATAATAGTATCATCAAAAAACCTCAAGAAGATAAGAAGGGAGAAGGCGAAGGCCTGAGCAGTTTCACATGCAGGAAGATTTCCACTATTACGCTACATACTGCGCAGCACTGCTGGCAGGCTATAAACATGACGAAGCGATGCAGCTATGCTATTCGGCACAGCTTGTTGACTGCTGCACCCAGACCATGCTCGCCAGAACGGGGGGACCTAAAGCAGCGGCTACGACACAGCTGCAGCTTGAGCTTGCCGACGCTAGCACAGACCCTATAAGCCTGCAGGAGATGACCAGGATATGGGCCTCGTTCCACTTCCTGCCGAAGGACCTTTACGCGAAGAAGAAGAGGTGCTCGCTCAGATACCTTAATAAATACAGACTCATATGTGATGTAAACAGCGACCTTCTGGTCGACACAGTCGAGCTGGCCAGAGGCGAAAGCCTGCAGGCGGCCGGGATAGCTATGCATGTTCTGGCCGACACATGGGCCCACAGATACTTCGCGGGAACCCCGTCATTTGTAATAAACAACGCCTCGTTTTTCCACGACCTTGAAAGTGGGGAGAGGATAAAGTTCAGCCACAATCCGAGGTCCGGAGACGACACGGAGAGAGGGCTGTTCACGAACAGCGTTTACCAGACCAGCGAAAACAGCATCATGAATCTGGGACACGGCAGAGCGGGGCATCTTCCGGACTACAGCCACATCAGATACAGCTTCATTCCGGCGTGGGGAGACTTCGAAGTGATCGAGAAGGACAATCCGGCCGAGTATTATAATGCCTTTGCGCAGATGGTATACGCCATGAAGTACATCCGCGGCGAGGTCGAGACTTTTGAGAAAGAGGTCTACGATACGGACAGCGTGGAGAAGTACAAAGAGCTGATTATGGGAATTCTCAAGTCATCGCCTGATAAAACGGCGGATTACTGGAAACGCTTCGGCGAGAAGCTTTCCGGGCGCGAGGTCGAGGATTTCGAAGGGCGCAAATACGAAGAGGAATACATGGCCGCGGACGAGGAAGGCAAAAGCGAGACATATCTCGGCAGGTTCTTCCTGGCGGCGATGAGACAGAAGAGCATGGTCACCAGCAGGATATTCGGTTCAGGCAATATCCTTGCGGGTGTTTCCATAGATTACGATATCAAGGGCTTCAAGGGAATAAGAGACTACAGGCATATGGTTAATGAGCAGCTGAAGAAGATCGAGGAGGCGGACAATGGGAGTAACTAAGCGCGTACTCAATGTAATCGCCAGCCTGATCATTCTGGCCCTAGGGGTGTTAATGCTGCTGGATCCGAAGAATTCATACAAATTAGTGGTGCTGCTTCTCATGATCACGCTGATCGTGAAAGGCCTGAGGCTTTTGGTTTACTACTTCAAAATGGCCAGGCATACGGTAGGCGGCATAGTATTCCTGTACCAGGGCGTGCTGCTTCTTGACGCGGGCATTTTCGCCCTGAGTCTCGATAATGTGCCTGTAGTATACACGATGCTCTATCTTATTGTCTGCATGCTGGTCGCCGGAGGCATCGACGTAATGCGGTCGAATCAGGCCCGCATAATGGAAACCGGAAAGTGGAAGCTGCAGATGGTCTATGGAGCGGGGAATATCATCCTGTCGATACTGGGCATTATATTCCTGTTCTCAGGGACATGGGTCGCAATTATTTACGCGGTGAGCCTGCTGCATTCGGGGGTTTGCAGGATGATTACAGCATTCAGAAAGACGGCAGTTGTTTACATTGGAGGATAAGCATGAGAGAGGACTACATAAAAGACATACTGGCGAAGGTAAAGGACGGGAGCATGTCCGAAGAGGCGGCTTTCGAGCAGCTGAAGGAACTGCCGTACAAGGAGATGGGGTTCGCGAATCTCGACCATCACCGCGAGATACGTACGGGCTTCCCGGAGGTGGTCTACTGCCAGGGCAAGACGCCTGAGCAGGTGAGGGACATCTTCGAGGTTCTGGCTCAGCACGGAACGGTAATGGGAACCCGCGCCACGGCCAGAGACTTCGCGGCGGTGCAGGAGAAGCTGCCGGAGGCGGAGTTTCATGAAGCGGCAAAGATCATAGTGTGCAAAGGCAACCCGGCCTCAGCCGGACAGGCTGCCGGCGGAGCAGAGGAAGAAAAGCTCGGCAAGGTCGCGGTCGTAAGCGCCGGAACCGCTGACATTCCTGTAGCTGAGGAAGCGGCGGTCACGGCAGAGACTCTGGGCAACGATGTAATCAGAGTTTACGACGTGGGTGTGTCAGGGATACACAGACTTTTTGACAAGCTCGAGCTCATCAGAACCGCGGACGTGGTCATATGCGTAGCGGGAATGGAAGGGGCCCTGGCCAGCGTAATCGGCGGTCTGGTCGCGGCGCCTGTCATAGCTGTTCCTACAAGCGTCGGATACGGAGCGAACTTCGGCGGACTGTCGGCTCTTTTGTCCATGCTCAACAGCTGCGCCAACGGCGTGAGCATCGTCAACATCGACAACGGATTCGGCGCCGGATACACGGCATCGGTAATAAATAAAAGACGTCCTTAGCGCCAACAAAAAGTAGATACACATATAGCATATATGGTATAATAATTCGGTAAAAGTACTCGAGACACACAAAAGATAAAGGAAGGTCTTTATGAAACCAAAATACAAGCGTGTGCTGATCAAGGTCAGCGGCGAAGCAATGGCCGGTGATCAGAAATACGGCATCAACGAAGAGATGACAGCACAGACCGCGAAGATGCTCAAGGAAGTAGTCGAGGCAGGCGTGCAGGTAGCAGTCGTCGTCGGCGGGGGCAACTTCTGGAGGGGCAGAAGCTCCGAGAAGATGAACCGGGCTTCGGCGGACTACATCGGCATGATGGCGACGATCATGAACGCCATCGCTTTGCAGGAGGCACTGGAGGCTGACGGAGTTTCGACCGTCGTACAGACATCCATTCAGATGCCGCAGCTGGCGGAGGTCTACAACCGCAGGAGAGCGCTGTTCCATCTGCAGAAGGGACGCGTGGTAATCTTCGGCGGCGGAACGGGAAGCCCGTTCTTCTCCACGGACACCACGGCATCGCTGAGAGCGGCCGAGGTGGAAGCGGAAGTCATCCTCATGGCGAAGAACATCGACGCTGTATATTCGGATGATCCGAACAAGAACCCTGACGCAGTGAGGTTCACACACCTGACTCACGCGGAAGTGCTGGAGAAAGACCTTAAGGTCATGGACGCTACGGCGGCCGCAATGTGCAGAGATAACAACATCGCGATCCACGTCTTCGGACTGGCTGAAGAGAACGGCATCATGAGAGCGATCTGCGGTGAAGAAATAGGAACGATAGTGGAGTAACCCGGGAGGTAATAAAATGAGCGATTTTTCAATGGAACTTTTGGAAGAAAAGATTATTAAGAGCGAGAATCTCTTAAAAGAAGACCTGGCTACCGTCAGAGCGGGCAGGGCTAACGCGGCTATCGTGGACAAGGTAATGGTGGATTACTACGGAAGCCCTACGCCGCTGAAGGCGCTGGCGAACATCAGCGTTCCTGAACCAAGAACACTGCTGATCACGCCGTTCGATCCAAAGAGCATCGCTGAGATCGAGAAGGCCATCAACATCGCCAACATCGGCATCAACCCGATCAACGACGGCAAGGTCGTAAGACTGCAGATCCCTCAGGTAACAGAGGAGCGCAGAAAGGAACTGACCAAGACAGTCAAGAAGATGGGCGAGGATACAAAGGTAGCAGTCAGAAATCTCAGAAGAGACGCCAACGACAAGGTCAAGAAGCTGGAGAAGTCCGGCGACTACACCGAGGACGACGTAAAGGACACTCTCAAGGAGATCCAGGAACTGACCGACAAGTCCATCAAGGAGATTGACGAGATCGTAGCAGGAAAAGAAAAGGAAATCATGGAAGTCTAGCCAGACAGCGCAACGGATATGGAACTGATAAAAGAATTGATGCCTCAGCACGTTGCCATCATCATGGATGGCAACGGCCGCTGGGCTAAGCAGAGAGGCGTACCAAGGGTAGCAGGTCACAGAGCAGGGATGGAAGCCATGAAGAAGATTGTGGACCATTCGGACAAGCTCGGAATCAGGTACCTTACAGTGTACGCTTTTTCTACAGAAAACTGGAAACGGTCGGTGGAGGAAGTCTCGGGCATATTCGGACTTCTTGTTGCCTTTGTAAAACGCGACCTTAAGGAGCTCATCGAAAACAACGTGCGCGTCGAGGTTCTCGGCGACTACTCGTCGATTCCTGAAGACGCCCGCCGTTCGCTTCAGAAGACTCTCGACGACACGAAGGACAACACGGGACTGCAGTTCAACATCGCGCTGAACTACGGCGCCCGCGACGAGATACGCCGCTCCGTGGAGGCAATCGCCGCTAAAGCAAAGGCAGGAGAGCTGGAACCGGAAGATGTCACTGAAGAGCTCATCTCAAGGGGCCTCTGGACGGGCGAAGACCACGCCTACAGTCCTGATCCTGAGCTCATAATCAGGACGAGCGGCGAGGAGAGGCTCTCAAACTTCATGCTCTGGCAGGGAGCCTACAGCGAGTTCGTGTTCAGTGACGTGCTGTGGCCTGACTTCACGCCGGAAGAGTACGAGAAGTGCATCGCCGAGTACCAGTCGAGAGACAGACGCTTCGGCGGCAGATAAAGATCGTTTCGGAGGGAAACAATGAAAACAAGAATTCTGTCGGGACTTATAATGCTCCCGCTTCTGGTAATAATAATACTTAGGGGATGGGTCCTCTTCGCGGGATGCTTCGTGCTGAGCCTTCTGGCCGTGTACGAATTCTTCCGCGGATTCAAAGAGCTCAACATCAAGCCGAGCTACCCGATAGCTGTGGGATCTACGATCCTGCTCTATCTGATGGGCATGCTCTGCTTTGTGGGAAGCTCCTTCAGCAAGAGCATGTTCTCAACCTCATTCATCTTCATGCTTTGGGCGTTCATAACAGTGTTCGCATGCCTGCTGTACCTCTTCAAGATAGAGGAGCGCAGGCTGGAGGACGCCATGGTAACCCTCGTGGGCATCTTCTACGTGGTGTTCTTCTGCTACCATCTGGCACTGCTCGGCATGGATGAATTCCTCGGGCTCACAGTATGGCTCGTAGTCATTACTGCCTTTGGAACAGACATCTGCGCATACTTCGCCGGAGTCACCATGGGCAAGCACAAGCTCTGTCCTGTCATCAGCCCTAAGAAGACCTGGGAAGGCGCCATCGGCGGCATCCTGGGCAGCATGATACTCTGCCTGGTATTCGGGCTGATCTTCATGAGGCACGCGATTGTGATCTGCCTGATCGTCGGATTCCTGGGAAGCATAATCTCCATGTTCGGAGACCTGACCGCTTCCATCTTCAAGAGAAAGATGGGAATCAAGGACTACGGCAATCTCATCCCGGGACACGGCGGAATTCTGGACAGATTCGACAGCATCCTGTTCACCGCGCCGCTGGTCTACTACGTGGTCAATATTCTTTCCACAATCGGTGTGACCGGCGCATGGAACTAGAAACCGGTTCACGGGATTAGAAACGATAGGAGCAAAAGCAGCATGAAGCGAATTGCGATACTGGGGAGCACCGGTTCCATCGGGACCCAGGCCCTCGAGATCATAAGAAACAATCCGGATAAATACGAGGCGGTGGCGCTCAGCTGCGGCAGAAACACGGAACTCCTCAAAAAGCAGATCGAGGAGTTCAATCCTCGCATGGTCTACTGCGAGTCCGACAGCAGCCTGAACAAGAACGCCGAAAGCCTCATTGACATAGCAACCATGGACGATGCCGATATCGTCCTCAATTCTCTCATGGGCATGAGGGGACTGGAGCCGACACTGGCGGCGATAGAAAAAGGCAGGGATATTGCCTTTGCAAATAAAGAGACGCTGGTGGTGGGAGGCGAGCTGGTCATGGACGCGGTGAAGCGCAACGGCGTGAAGCTTTTGCCTGTCGACAGCGAACACAGCGCGATCTTCCAGGCGCTACAGGGCAACGAGAAGAACCCTATAAAGCGCATTCTGCTGACCGCGTCGGGCGGCCCGTTCAGAGGGTACAGCAGGGAGCAGCTCGAGGAGGTAACTCTGGAGCAGGCTCTGGCCCATCCGAACTGGTCCATGGGAAGCAAAATCACCATCGACTCCGCCACGATGATGAACAAGGGACTTGAGATCATCGAAGCAAAGTGGCTTTTTGATGTGCCTCTCGACAGGATCCAGGTGGTCGTTCACCCGCAGAGCATTCTGCACTCGGCGGTGGAGTACGAGGACGGATCAGTCATCGGGCAGATGGGAAACCCGGACATGAAGGTGCCGATCGCCTACGCCTTCTCATATCCTGAGAGGATCGACCTGCTGACGGACGGGACGGCGTCAAGCCTCGATCTGTTCAGCCTGAAGAACGGCATGACATTCTATCCGGCCGACGACAAGGTATTCAAGACCATAGCCCTGGCGCGGCAGGCCAGCGAGACGGGCGGAAGCTGCCCGGTGGTATTGAACGGAGCAAACGAAGTACTGGTCGACATGTTTTTGCATGGAAAGATCAGATTTACGGATATACAGGACACTCTGGAGAAGATTCTGGACGAACACGTACCGAAGTTCAATCTGGATCTTGAGGGAGTCCTGGAAGAGGACAAAAAGATTAGAGAGTACGTGAGGAACTTACTGGGGGACAACGAACTGGAGGGTAACAAGGGATGACAATCATTTACGCGCTGATAATTTTCTGCCTGCTCATCTTCGTGCATGAGCTGGGACACTTCATGGTGGCGAAGGCCTGCGGAGTAAAGGTCAACGAGTTCGCCATCGGAATGGGCCCGGCCATTTTCTCGAGGCAACAAGGCGAGACCAAGT
>Ga0256407_10011268_pt1 | contig 12408 bp, 7 predicted proteins | sample RumenRJG_04DNA_FD_193489 | JGI IMG/M metagenome (GOLD analysis project Ga0256407, IMG submission 193489) | Bovine rumen microbial communities from Lethbridge, Alberta, Canada - RJG_04 | ecosystem: Host-associated > Mammals > Digestive system > Stomach > Rumen | place: Canada: Alberta | collected... | reverse complement strand
CTGCAGGGGGATCACGGCCTGTTTTTTACTGGAAAACCACCTGAATGGCTAAAAAATAAACTGTGATTATTAATCATTCAGTTGAACGGCCGTTCTGTACAAATAACAGTCACTTAAATTCAGTCATATTTTGTTCAATTTATGGTGTTCCGGAAATAAAAAAACTCTATATCTTGTTGTATTTACGGTTGTTCCGGAGGGATCAACCGGTAATTTTTATAATTGTGACAGAACGGTCAAAACAGCGAAATTTTGTACAGTGCGGCACACTTGGAATATTTTTAATATTTACAACATATAGTTTTGTTGTTATACTTGCGATCAATATATAGTGGTTCGTCTGATAAAAACACAAGACAAACACGACAAAAAAATGGGGCCGGATCTGGGGTTTTTCCATATCCTGTAAAGCTCCGGCGGTGATCAAAAATAAGATTAATTTTTATAATTGATCTTTTTTTAACACTAGATATTGTGGTTGTCACGGCGGCGGATACAAAACCGGAGCCGTTTTTTTAAGTTTAAAACCTATAATGATTAATATCAGACGTTTGTGTTTGATTTTTGTACCATGTGGACGGATATACGCAGCTTCGCTTTAACTGCGGCGTTCGCTGACTTTTGCGGTACTTAAAATAAAAATTTTTATAAAAGAAAAGGTGCTAAAGTGGCTCTAATAGTGGTTAAGCGTGACGGCGGCAAGACACCGTTTGACAAGCAGCGTATTGAACTTGCTGTATCGAAAGCGGCCGATGCTGTCGGGGTGAGGGACAGTTCCTTCTGCAGAAAAGTGGCTTCAAGTGTTGAAGAACTTCTGGCTATGAGAAGTGAAGTGGATATCACTGAAATTCAGAAACATGTTGAAGATCAGCTGATGTCGAGCAAGTACAAGACACTTGCCCGTGCCTATATCGAGTACCGCCATGAAAGAGACCGTCTGCGTGAAAAGAAAGGCGCTCTGAGTCAGGAGATCAAGGGACTGATCGATCAGTCAAATGCAGATCTGCTTAACGAGAATGCCAACAAGGACAGCAAGGTTATTCCGACCCAGCGTGACCTTCTTGCAGGTATTGTTGCACGCCACTATGCAAAACAGCACATGCTTCCTCAGGAAGTTGTGAGGGCCCATGAAAGAGGGGAGATCCATTTTCACGATCTCGACTATTCACCGTTCTTCCCGATGTTCAACTGTATGCTGATCGATGTCGGCGGAATGCTGGAACGCGGTTTCAAGATGGGTAATGCCGAAATCGAATCACCTAAGTCAATCAGTACCGCAACCGCGGTTACCGCACAGATCATCGCCCAGGTTGCCAGCCATATCTACGGCGGTACAACCATCAACCGCTGCGATGAGGTGCTTGCCCCGTATGTTACCAAGAGTTTCATGAAGTATCAGAAGATGGCCGAGGAATGGCACATTCCTGATCCGGACAGCTTTGCCCGCGCCCGTACTGAAAAGGAATGCTATGACGCCTTCCAGTCTCTTGAATATGAAGTAAACACCCTGCATACCTCCAACGGTCAGACTCCGTTCGTAACTCTCGGTTTCGGTCTGGGAACCTCCTGGGAGTCACGTTTGATCCAGAAGTCTATTCTGAAGAACAGAATTGCAGGTCTCGGCCGCAATCACAGAACTGCGGTTTTCCCTAAGCTGGTGTTTGCCATCAAGGAGGGACTGAACCGTAAAGAGGGTGATCCTAACTACGATATCAAGAAGCTGGCCCTTGAATGCGCCTCCAAGAGAATGTATCCGGATATTCTGAACTACGATCAGGTTGTGAAGGTTACCGGTTCATTCAAGACCCCGATGGGCTGCCGCTCATTCCTCGCCCCGTATGAGGAGAACGGTGTTCAGATCCACGACGGCCGTAACAATCTGGGTGTGGTAAGTCTGAATCTGCCTCGTATCGCCATTGAGGCCAAGGGGGATGAGACCAAATTCTACAAGATCCTCGGTGAACGTCTGAACATCTGCAAGAAGGCGCTGCTGTGCCGTATTGCCCGTCTGGACGGTGTGAAAGCACGTGTGGCACCGATCCTCTACATGGAGGGTGCCTGCGGTGTCCGCCTTAAGGCTGACGAGGATATATCCAAGATTTTCAAGAACGGGCGTGCGTCCGTATCTCTGGGTTATATCGGTATTCATGAGACCATCAATGCTCTCTACGGAACCGGTACCCATGTATTTGATGATGAACAGCTGCGCAGAAAGGCTGAAAACATCGTCAAGGCTTTAAGGGAGTCGGTTGATGCCTGGAAGGAGGAGACCGGTTACGGTTTCAGTCTGTATGCCACCCCTTCCGAGAATCTGTGCAACAGATTCTGCGTACTGGACACCAAGGAGTTCGGTTCAATTCCGGGTGTTACCGACAAAGGCTACTATACCAACAGTTTCCACCTGGATGTTCAGAAACAGGTCGACCCTTATGCGAAGATCGACTTCGAAATGAACTATCCTGCAATGTCAAGCGGCGGTTTTATCTGCTACGGCGAATATCCTAACATGCAGCACAATGTCGAGGCGCTCGAGGATGTGTGGGATTACAGCTATGACAAGGTTCCGTACTACGGTACCAATACCCCGATTGACGAATGCTACAGCTGTGGTTACAAGGGCGAATTTGAGTGTACCTCTAAAGGTTTCGTATGTCCTAACTGCGGATGCCATGACTCCGAGAAGGTTTCCGTAATCAGACGTGTGTGCGGTTATCTGGGAAGTCCGGATGCCCGTCCTTTCAACAAGGGAAAACAGGAAGAGGTACGCCGCCGTGTAAAGCATATGCCTAGTCTCGGCTGCTGCTAGTGCAGGGTTTGGTTACTCAGTCTTTTTTCTATAACATCGTGCGTTTTTTGATTGAGTAACTTTTTATTTGGACGGACATGCGCCGGACGTCCGCAGAAGGCAGACTGGAGTCTGCCTGAACAAAACGAACAAGTATCTTTTTTTCATATAAACCTCCATTTTAAGCTCCTTGATCAGGAGCTTTTTTTATGGAGCTGCCGTGATACCGGTGCGCATCGGCCGCCTGCCGGCTATTTGATCGGTGTTAGTTCCAGTGAACCGTCGAATCCGCTCTGGGAAATGGTGAATTTTTTAACTGCTCCGCTGTTGTCCTCATAGGAAATACCGTAGTTCGGAATGCTTCCGATAAAGGTCAGTTTCACCAGCAGCGGTTTTTCTGCAGAAACATCCCCGGCACTGTAGATTTCCTCCTGATCGAAGATTGCACCGGCATCAGTGTAGTCCTTAAAGGTCAGTAACAGAACCTTGAAGTTTTTCAGCACTGCCGGCGGACTGAAGAGAATTGAGGTCTGATATTCATTTTTGTCGGCGGTGAACACCCGCAGACTGTCGGATGAAATGTTAGACTCCTTTTCAAATTTTGCGCCGGTTTCACTGATTCCGTCCAGCGGCCCGGCAGGTACACCGCCGCACAGAAGTGCTGTTACGGTCAGAATGGCGAACTGTTTGAATATTTTCATTTTTTTTGATCCTCCTGATAATACAGACTGAAACATGAAGCTGCCTGCCCCGGTGTTTAAATTCCGGTGCTGCAGCCGGCAGGTATGCTAATCAATGCTGATCCCGATCATTACGGTTTCACCGTTGCTGTTGTTCCATACCGAATGCGGGATCTCCCCTTTGACCAGAAATGACTCGTCCCTGCGGATTATCACCGTCTGATCTCCGAGCAGAACTTTAGCCTCACCTTTTACCACAATAAACATGTGGTTGTAGCGGTGGTATGCTGTTTAACCGGGCCGCCGCCGCCGGGACTCAGGTAGGCGATGGCTCCGTCGATAATCCGTCCGGTATCACCGAACAGTTTTGGTGGCTCGAAATCAATATGTTCCGGAGGCGTGATAAATCCTTCTTTCATATTATTCCCCGCATTAATGCCATTTATTTCTATAATAGATCTGTTTTCAGCTCTTTACAATGCGGCTGGCGGATCTTCGTATCAATCATATGTGTTTTCCGTCTGTTTCCCGCAGATCGGCAGCACTGCCGTACCGGCGGATTTTTTCTTGTATTATGCGGGCGGTCACGTATAATAACTAGCAATAACTTAAATCTCGAGAGACATATTAAGAGAATGATCAATTCAGAAAAACTTCAAAAAATTTTAAGCCGCGTCGGCATCGGTTCAAGACGTGCAATGGAACAGGCCATCAATGACGGCCGCGTCAGTGTTAACGGAAAAATCGCCAAACTCGGAGATCGTGCAGTTGCCACTGATGTTATCAGATTTGACGGACGGGTGGTGGATCACAGAAACTCTCTGATGGTTGCCTGCCGTGTGCTTGCCTATCATAAACCTGAGGGTGAAATCTGCAGTAACAAAGATCCTCAGGGTCGTCCGTCCGTTTACGACCGTCTGCCTCCGCTCAACAGCGGACGCTGGCTCAATATCGGCCGTCTCGACCTTAATACTTCAGGTCTGCTGCTGTTTACCAATGACGGTGAACTTGCCCACCGCCTGATGCATCCGAGCCATGAAGTGACCCGTGAATATGCGGTGCGTGTATTCGGTGAGGTTACCGATGAAATGCTGGAACTTATGACCAGAGGTGTGGAAATCGACGGTCAGATGAACAAATTCGACCGGGTTGAGTTTGACGGCGGTGAAGGTATCAACCGGTGGTACAAGGTTTCTCTTCATGAAGGTCACAACCGCGAGGTTCGTCATATGTTCGAATATTTCGAACTGAAGGTAAGCAGACTGATCCGCATCTCCTACGGTGATATCAAGCTTGAACGTGCCATTCCGCGCGGCGGCTGGGTTGAACTAGGACTCAATGACGTGAACTATCTGCGTTCCCTGGTGGATCTGCCGCGCGAAAATGAAACCTATGTTAAACCTCAGACCTCCGGAAAGAAGGATTCCAAGAGAGAGCAGTTCAAGAAGGCTCTTCAGATCAAACGTGCGGTGAGACGTCACCGGGAACGCATGTTTGAAAACCGCGCCAGAAAGAGCCGCGGTTCTGATTCCGACAAATAACCGTCCCGCGGCTGCCGGACTTCAGGCGGCCGCAAAGATCTGTTCCTTTTCCCGAACATCCTCTCAACCTCATCACAAAGGAGTACCCGTGCTCAGCTACTGTAAATGGACCGGGGCCTCGGCTCTTGACCGCAGGTACCATGATTACGAGTGGGGCGTTCCCGTGCATGATGATCGCACCATGTTTGAATTTCTGATGCTGGAGGCGATGCAGTGCGGGCTCAGCTGGGAGATTGTACTGCGCAAGCGGGAGATCATGCGTGCCTGTTTTGATAATTTCGATTTCGTGAAAATTTCCGCCTATACGGATGATGATGTAGAGCGGATTATGAATACGGAAGGAATGATCAGATCCCGAAGAAAAATACAGGCGGTGGTCGGCAATGCCCGCTGTTTTCTGGAAATAACCGCCAAGTTCGGCTCCTTCTGCAGTTTTCTGTGGAGTTTCACTGATAATAAAAGCATCGTATACACCGATCACCGGGGAACCGGCATGCCGGTGTGCAATGCGCTGTCCGTGCGTGTGGCGGCGGAACTTAAAAAAAGGGGATTCAAATATCTCGGACCGGTAACGGTATATTCACACCTGCAGGGATGCGGAATAATCAACGATCATGATTACGACTGTCCGTGCTATAAGAGAATTGTGCAGGAGCATCCGGTGCAGTTCAGAACAGATGAGGGTGCGCAGTACTGATCCCCGGTTCACAGCCGTACTTATGTTTTGAAAAAGAAAAAAGAAAGATCGACCTCCGGTCGATCCCTCTTTATTTTCAATGTGTTTGTAAAGGAATTTTGTCTTTTTCTGAACCGTTCTATCTAACGTATTCAAAGTAGTATTTTCTGGTTACAGGAGAGAATTCGCTGCTGCTGTTCTCTCTGAAAAATCTGTTAAATAAATTCATGGTAGTTCTCCTTAAAATGAATTTTTTTAAACCTGACCCTGTGTTATCTGCAGTAGCTGAAGAAGTATTTTCTTGTTGCAGGTGCATAAACAGTTTTCTGGGCCTTTGCAACGCGTGCTGTATATAATTTCATGGTCTGTTCCTCCAAATCAGGGAATAGGGATTAAAAATCTAACTTTTCGTATTCGAAGTAATACTTCCTGGTCATAGGTGAAACATGTTCAACCGGGTAACCTTTAAATAAACCTGATAAAAATTTCATTTTAGTACTCCTTGTGAAACGTGATTTGCTTCACAGTTTTTATAATACGGATTTTTAAAATATGCACAACAAAAAGTGTAAAAAAAGATAACAAAAAATGCTTAATAGAATAAAATATATACAATATGTATATAAAACATACTAATATAAATAATAAATTTGATATATATCACATAAATTTTATACTTTTCTAATTAGTAAAAAAATTGAACCGCGGAAGCTGTTAAGCAAATTGCAATACAGAAAACGGTCTATTCAGGAAAGGGAAAGAATCCTCCGCTGTGGAATGTCTTACAGCGGGAAGCCCGAAGACGAACCGAAAGATTATCTGTGCCGGATAGATCCGAACTGTTAGGAAGACAGTTTCATCCCCTGACAGTCCGGTGACTTCACTGCACCGGCATTGCCGCAAGGCAACAAAAGATCCGAATTACAAGAGACTTCACAAACAGACTGTATGATCCGAATTATAATTTCACTATGTGGCGGTGCGGCCGTAATCCGGCAGAGCCGATCCTGTGCTTTTTATATTTCGGACGGTGTAATTTAGAATGATTCCAAAAGCCCTGAGTGACGAAAAATCCGGTGAATACCAGGTTGTTCTTTTTGAGAAAACAAATATTCAGTTTCTTGATTTCGATCTGAATATCAGCGCGGAAACCTTCAGTTCCGGAAATTTATATACGGTGGTGTCGTATACAGATCCGAAAGATCAGTCGGAAAAGTTCACCCGGCATCTGGTCAGGAAGGAGAAGGAGGGATACCGTGATCTTTTTTCGGACGGCATGCTCGGCAATATTAATGCAAAGAGTTACCAGTATGAAGAATCTCTGGATATTTTCAGTGACAGGTGGTTTCCACTGCCGGTGCTGAAAAAAAACGGCGTGGGCAGCTTTTTCCAGCAGCCCCTGTACTGGGCCAGGGGATATATTTCAGATGTAACCGGCCTTGATATATGCGATACCCCGAAAATCAGGGAGGGTTGCCGGCGCTACCGGCTGGTGGTGGCTCTTGATACCAGCATCAGCGAGGATGTGGCGGAGAACCGCCTGCTCACCAGGGAGGATCTGTGCGACGGCGAGGTATACGGACTGTGCAACCGCTACCGCGATCTTGAAAAGTTTATTACTGATGTAAAGATTAACGGCTGGCTCAAGGAACTGTACAGTGAATATCAGAAACGCAGCGGAAACTTCAGGGATGACAGCAGGATCCGCAGTGACAGCCGTGAATACCTGTCCTATCTTGCCCACTATATTAATCTTATTACACTGATAAACGATCGTAATGTCACCCTGTTTCCCCAGATCAAGGTTAAGCCAAATACCGATCAGCTGCGCAGCAGCGCCATTCCGGTTCAGCTGATCCTTGATATCGGTAATTCACGCACCTGCGGGGTGCTGGTTGAAAACGGCAATCTTGCCGACAAGAGTTTTCTTAATATCCGCAATCTGACCAGACCGGTCTATGTCTATGATGAGCCGTTCCCGAGTTCTGTGGAGTTTGCTGAAACCTCCATGGTGGATCTTCCGGCGCTGGAAAAAAATTTTGATTCAAGCCTGTTTCTCTGGACTTCGATGGTCCGCACGGGATTCGAGGCCGAGGCGCTCTCCTGCGCCAAATGCGGCAATGAGGGCAACACCGGGCTGTCCAGTCCGAAGCGCTATCTGTGGGACGATCAGAAGGCTGCCACGGAATGGAAGATCAACCGCTCCCTCAGACAGTTTGATCCGCTGCACCGGACTACGGAGAATCTTGCCACCATTGCTCCGGTGATTTCACTGGTCAACGATCGCTTTGAGGCTGTTTTCGGCAAGGTCCTGTTTGACGATCCGGCCCATGAATCCATGCCGTCCTTTACCCCGAGAGGATCGCGCCGTTCAATGATGACCATGCTGATTATAGAAATCCTCTCCCAGACGGTTTCGCAGATCAACAGTTTCGCCCACCGCAGGATCAAGAGTCACACCGATCAGTACCGCTATCTTGAATCCATTATTCTGACCGTTCCTCCGGCCATGCCGAAGCAGGAGATCAAAATATTCAGGGACTGTGTATATCAGGCTATCGGGATCCTCTGGAAGGCCATGAAATGGGATCTGTCAGCCGATGAAAACAACACAGTACGGCAGATCCTCGAAGATCCTTCCCGCAACACCCTGTGGCCGGTGATCCCGGAGGTCAGGGTGGACTGGGACGAGGCAATGTGCGGTCAGATCTGCTATCTTTACAATGAAATCGCCAAGAACTACCGGGGCAGTCTGTCAGCTTTCTTTGACGCATTCTCGGCCAGAAAGTGGAATGTCAGAAACGATCGCTGCGTCTGCGTTGCCACGGTTGATATCGGCGGCGGAACCACCGATCTGGTGATCAACCGCTATACTGCCGAATCGGAGCGCAACGACACCTTCCTGCCGGAGCAGCTTTTCAGGGAAAGTTTCAAGGTGGCCGGGGATGATATTCTGCTGCAGATCATCAGAATGTACATCATTCCCGCTATTGCAGACTATGCGGTATCTCTCGGCGCACAGCGTCAGGCGGTTACTGATCTGCTCAAGGAGAAACTGGGCGGAAGCACCTCCGAGGATGTAACCGAACGATCACTCAAGCGCCAGTTCACCCACCGGATCCTCTATCCGCTGGCCATTGAATATCTGTCCCGCTATGAGAACTACGATCCGATGAACAGCCGCGGGGATGAAGATCCGGTTCTGTTCCGGGAAATTATTGAACAGCAGGAGCGCAGGATCGCCGTAAGTGTGCCGACTGAGGTCTACCGCTATATCGAGCAGGATCTCAACGCTCTGCCCGGAGTGGAAAATTTCAGGGTGGCGGATGTACCTGTAACCTTCAGACTGGATGAATTAAACAGCAGTTTTGCCACCGGAACCAGACTGGATATCTGTGAAAAGGTTTTCAGCTGCATTTCCGAGGTTATCAACAGCTATGTGTGCGATGTGGTGATCATTACCGGCAGACCGGCGCGGCTTCCGGGGGTGGAGATCTTCTTCAGAAACCATCTGCGCATTCCGAAAGATCGGATCATCTCCTTCAACAACTATCATTTTGACAGCTGGTATCCGTACACCGACGCCAACGGCTGCTCCCGTGATCCTAAAACTTCAGCGGCGGTTGGGGCTGCACTGTGCAACCTGGTCTGCCGGGGTAAACTGCCGAATTTCTATCTGAAGGTGGAAACACTGAAGATCAAGTCCAGCATCAGATATCTGGGCCGGCTTGATACCGCCGGTGAACATCTCCTCAATGAGAAACTGTTCTACCCTGAACCGCTTAATCTTGACGATCCGAAATTCAGACTGCCTGACAGTGTGGAAATACCGATCCCTCCGGGAAGCATGACGGTGGGCTACCGCCAGCTCGGTATAGAAAGATGGCCGGCCTATCCGCTTTATCAGCTTACCATCGATCAGCGGGTCTGCAACTGGCTTAACGCCCATGCCAACTATGCGCTGTCAGTGGTACTTGCAAGAACGGAAAATGAGGATCAGGAGGACAGCAGAAAAATTTATTCTGATGACGGGATCTGTATCGCCAGAGTCAAAGGCAGAGCCGTAAACGGTGAATACCGCGGTGAACAGCCGGAGGAGGAGCTCGGGATCGGCGAACTTTCGGATGTGGTGAAACTGCGACTGTGCACCATGCCGAATCCGTCTCTCGGGGAGATTGTGTACTGGCTTGACAGCGGGAGTGTAATGCTAAATGTATAATTCAATTGCAGATTTGGAACGCGCCTGGTCGGCGGTGGTTGAAAACACCCGTGAGGCTCTGAACTGGCTCGACAGAAACCGTAACAGCCGGTATCTTGAAAATGAATACGACAGCTGCTGCGCCGGCCTGGCGGAACAGCTTGAATATGCCGCAAGAATGAAGGACAACTGCAGCAAAACCAACAGTGTCGGGATCTTCGGTGAATCCCAGGCGGGCAAGTCCTTTCTGGTATCTACGCTAATTTCCGACCGCAGCGGCGGAAGTCCGATCCGCACCGGTGGTAAAACCCTGGATTTTCTGCGGGACATCAACCCCCAGGGAAGCGGCAAGGAATCCACCGGCGTGGTGACCAGATTCTCCTCCCGCTGCGGTAACAGCGCTGAGCCGGGATTTGAACTGGTGCTGCTGCGGGAGCTGGAGATTGCCAAAATTCTGATCAACTCCTATTACAATGATTTACGGGATGCCAAGGCCAGTCTTATTTCCCGCAGTGACGTGAATGAACTGGTAAAACAGATCCGGCAGTCTGTCCCAGCAGGTGAGCGCAGTTCCTCGATTTCCGTCTATGACGTGGTTTCACTCAGACAGTATGTGGAGAAAAAATATCCGTTCCTGCGGGACAGTGTGTTAAGTGACGGCTACTGGCAGGAGGCGATGAACACTGTAAGGTGCCTTCCTCTTGAAAAACGTGCGGAATATTTCTCCTGTCTGTGGAACCGCAACCGGATCTTCACCGGTCTGTACACTGCGCTGGCGCGGGAACTTGGTAATCTGGGCTGTCCGGAAAGAGTCAGGGTGGGGGTATCCGCCGTGGCACCGTCGGCAGACGGCGGTTCAGGCAGTGCCTCGATTATTAATGTGGACGCCCTGAACGGACTTTCGGTTGAACCTGATACCAGTGGACCGCGGGTGGAGGTTCACTGCGGCGGGAAAAAATTCAGTGCCGCCTTAAGCTCCATTACCGCTCTTACGGCTGAACTGGTTATACCGATTGATGCCGCAGACGGCGGTTTCGGTGTCATCGACCGGCTTGATGTGCTTGATTTTCCGGGCTACCGTGGACGGCTGAATCTGCTGCCGCGGGATCTTGATGAAAGTGACGGCAGTATGGTCAAGGAGCTTTACCTGCGCGGCAAGGTCTCCTATCTGTTTGAACGCTATACCGATCTGTTCGAGATGAACTGTCTGGTGGTATGCACCTCCTCCCAGAGTCAGATCAACAGTGTCGGTATGCCTGAAGTGGTTTCTGAATGGATCCGCAACACCCAGGGCGAGGATCCGGCGGTACGCTCCTCCGACCGGAACGGACTGTTCTGGGCGATTACCCAGTTTGATAAAAAAATCGAGGATTACATCAACAATCCGAATATGAATTTCGGCGAGAACGGACTGCTGCAGCAGACCGTGCTGGAGAAATTCGGCAACTGCAGATGGCTGCAGAACTGGAGTGACGGCATTCCGTTCCGTAACGTCTATCTGGTGCGCAAACCGGGGATCAGAACCTCGGCGGTGTTTTCAACCGGGGCTCAGAACGAGATCGGGATTATCCCTGCAGTTCAGCCGTTCCTGGAAAAAATGAAGAAAGGTTTTGTTTCAGATCCGGTGGTGCAGCGGTATGTATCCGAACCGTCTGCAGTCTGGGATGAAATGCTCAGACTCAATGACGGCGGACTTAAGAATCTCAGCCGTAGGATTGCACAGTTTCCGTCGGAGCAGAAACGCATCGAGTTTATGAATGTGCAGCTCGGCAGGGTGGTGGAAAATATTCTGACCAGACTGGAATATCTCTATACCGATGAAGATCCTGCGGAGATCAGAAAACAGAAGGGCAGGGTGCTCAAGTCTCTGCTGGATCTGCTCAAGAACCGGCCGAATTCAGGATTTGTCTCCCAGTTCGGTTATTTTCTCAGTTTCCTCAATCTGCCGCCGCACCGGATGTACAGTCTGGTTGAATTCTCTGAACCTGCGGCCGGTTCAGACACTGAGGCTTCCGGCGCAGGGGCGTCGGAGCCGGATGACGGAGGTGATTTCTTCGACAATCTGGATGAACTTACCGGTGAACTTGACGGTCTTTCTGCCACATCTCCGGCCGAACACGGATCCTGCGGGCGCTATATCTACAGCCGCTGGTGCGAGTATGTCAGATCTCTTGCGGAAAACCGTCGACTGCTGGGGTATTTCGGCATAACCCAGGCTCAGTTCACCGCCATTGCCAATGAACTGCTTGACTGCTCAAGAAAGGTTACCCCGTCCCTGGGGGAGGTGCTTGAAAAAGCGGTTGACGGGATTATCAAGAAGGAAAACCGCCGTGATGCCGCGGTTATTCCGGTAAGCAGCTGCTCTTCGCGGATAATCTCGGAATTTGTGTCCACCTTCGGAGGCCGTATTTCAGATCTGCAGAATTCCAATCTTGATGCCGGAGGTCTGCCGGTTCTGTCGGAACAGCCACGGGATCAGAAATTTGAATTTGTAAAAAAATGGATGACTGAACTGTTCCAGTTCGCCA
>Ga0256407_10011267_pt1 | contig 12410 bp, 10 predicted proteins | sample RumenRJG_04DNA_FD_193489 | JGI IMG/M metagenome (GOLD analysis project Ga0256407, IMG submission 193489) | Bovine rumen microbial communities from Lethbridge, Alberta, Canada - RJG_04 | ecosystem: Host-associated > Mammals > Digestive system > Stomach > Rumen | place: Canada: Alberta... | reverse complement strand
TTTTGTTTTTTTCATGCTCTAACGGAATAAAAGAAAACAAAAACCAAAACCAAGGCGAGATAGTTCAACAACAGCCGCAGGAAAAATTTTTCTCATTGAAAATCAATAATTTAGACGAAAATTCGTTAGGAAAAATTTCTGATAAATTTCTCCTTGAAATTTCAGAAGAGAAAAATCAAAAATTCGATTCTGCCGTTGTAAACATAGACGGTAAAAAATTTGCTGTTCTAAATTCCGGCGAATTATCATATACCATTGACACAAAGGATTTTAGATGCGGAATTGTACCTATTACCGTTCAAACGTTTTTCGGCGGAAAAAACGAACATTTAGGAGCATCAATAAAACTTTTTTCCGACATAACACCCAAACACAAGACTTACAAAGTTTTGAAAACATTCAACCATGATAATCAAGCATATACGCAAGGTTTGCAATATGAAGACGGCTATTTCTACGAATCAACGGGTCTGAAGAAAAAATCCTCATTAAGAAAAGTAAAACCCGAAACCGGCGAAATTCTTCAAAGCTATATCCTTGAAGACGAGTATTTTGGCGAAGGTTTGACAATTATGGGCGACAAACTCATTCAACTGACTTGGCAAAATCACAAAGGTTTTGTTTATGACAAAAAAACGTTTGAAAAATTAAGCGAATTTAATGTTTCAACAGAAGGTTGGGGATTGTCATATCTCAATGATACTCTGATACTTACTGACGGTAGCGAAAATATTTATTTCCTTAATACCGATAATTTTGCCTCGATGAAATACGTTCAGGTTTACGACAATTTAGGTCCCGTAAAAATGTTGAATGAAACTGAAATCATTGATGGAAAACTTTACGCAAACATTTATCAGACGGATATGATTGCCGAGATTGATTATCACACGGGTAAAGTATTGAGTTACATAGACTTATCTAATATTTTACCACAAAATTTCAGAACCTCTGAAACTGACGTTCTAAACGGCATAGCATACGACGAGAAAGGCGGAAGACTTTTTGTTACTGGCAAAAACTGGTCAAAACTTTTTCAAATTCAAATAATTGAACAAGCAAAATGATAATTTTAAAAGACATAAAGAAAAGTTTCTCACAACTCGAAGTTTTAAAAGGTATAAATCTAACGATAGAAGATTCTCAAATCGTATCTATCGTCGGGGCTTCCGGTGCGGGCAAAACTACGCTTCTACAAATTGCGGGAACGCTTTTGAAAGCCGATTCCGGCGAGGTTAATATCGGCGGAATTGATGCGGGCAAACTCTCCGGCAAACGTTTAGCCGAGTTCAGAAACAAAAATATCGGTTTTGTGTTTCAGTTTCATCACCTTTTGCCGGAGTTCAATGCGTTGGAAAATGTCTGCATACCGGCATTAATCGGAGGAAAAAATCAAAAGGAAGCCGAAAAACGTGCTTTGGAATTGTTAGGTTTTCTTAATCTTTCTGAACGCGTAACTCACAAACCCTCAGAACTTTCGGGCGGCGAACAACAAAGAGTTGCGATTGCAAGGGCATTAATCAACGACCCCGAAGTAGTTTTTGCAGACGAACCCTCAGGAAACCTTGATTCAAAAAACAGGGAAGAACTTCACACTCTGCTTTTTCAATTAAGAGAAAAATTCAAAAAGACGTTTGTAATCGTAACCCATGACGAACATTTTGCTGATATGAGCGATAGAATTATCAGAATAAAAGACGGAAAAATTGAAGAATAATTTAATTATGAATTGTGAATTGTGAATTGTGAATTATGAATTATGAATTGTGAATTAAAAACCCTTTTGGACGAAAAATTCAATCAATATAACACGCCGGAATTTATTTTAAGCGACCCTATACAAATTCCGCACTCGTTTTCTTTGCGTCAAGATATTGAAATTTCGGGCTTTTTAGCCTCGCTGATAGCCTGGGGCAACCGCAAAATGATTATCAACAATGCTAAAAAAATGATGCAAATCATGAATAATTCGCCCTACGATTTCGTTATTAATTTTGACGAAAAATCAGCAGAAAAAATTCCGAATTTTGTACATAGAACATTTCAACACGCTGATTTTCTGTACACATTGGCGGCTCTAAAAAATATTTATCTCAATCATGGCGGCTTAAAAAACGTTTTTGAAGAAAATTTCAAGAAAACACAAAATATAAAAGACACTTTAATTAATTTTAGAAAAGTGTTTTTTGAATGTGATTTTCCACTTCGGACGCAAAAGCATATTGCAGATGTAAAGCGCGGTGCGGCGGGAAAACGTCTTAACATGTATTTGATGTGGCTTTGCCGTAATGACAACCGCGGCGTACATTTCGGGCTTTGGGACATTCCGACATCGGCGTTAATGTTACCGCTTGACACTCACACGGCTTCAACGGGCAGAAAACTTCAACTCATAACCCGAAAACAAAACGATTGGAAAACGGTTGAAGAAATAACCTCTGCACTCAGAGAGTTTGACCCTCTTGACCCTGTAAAATATGATTTTGCACTCTTCGGACTCGGCATTTTTGACAAATTGTAATAGGAGTATATAAAAAATTCATGCAACAATGTCCCACAACGTCTTCCATTTTCAGCAATTCTCTGTAAATCAAGACAAAACGGCGATGAAAATCTCTACCGACGGCGTTTTGTTCGGGGCGTGCTGCAATTTTGAAAACGCTGAAAACATTCTTGACATAGGCACGGGAACGGGACTTCTCTCACTTATGGCAGCGCAAAAATCCGCCGCTAAAATCACTGCCGTAGAAATAGACAACGACGCTTATCTCCAAGCCGAAGAAAACGTAAAAAACTCAAAATTTTCTGACAGAATAAAAATTTTTCACGGCGATTTTTTGACATTTTACAAAACCTGCGGCGAAAAATACGGTTACATAATTTCCAATCCGCCGTTTTTTGAAAACGCTTTCAAATCAAACGATTACAAAAGAAATTTTGCACGGCATACCGATTCTCTGCCGTTTGAAAAAATGATTCTTGGCGTAAAAGAAATAATCTTAGAAAACGGATTTTTTTCGGTGATAATTCCGTTTGACAAGAGTCTGGATTTTGTAAGACTTTGCGCTCTAAGCAAATTACATTTATGCAAAAAAATCAGTGTTTTTTCCAAATCTAATGTACCGCCGCTAAGAGTTATTTTAACATTTTCAAAACAGATTTTACCGATGAAATACGACGAAATTACTATTTACGAAAAAAATAAAACGTATTCCGAAAAGTTTAAAGAACTCACAAAAGATTTTTACTTAAAAAATAATGTTTGCTTTGCTTAAAATTAACAGATTTGTATGATTTTTGCGGAAAAAGGACAAGATATGAACAAGATTTTCCAATTTATTAAAAATCATGCACTTCCGATTGCAATTATAACCGGAAGCATTTTTTATGATTTTTTTCAGCAGTTTGCGTTTATATTGCCTGTGTCAATGTTCGTAATGCTGACATTGTCATTCTCAAAGGTAAGTTTAAAAGAAATAAAGTTTAAGAAAGTTCACTTTTTGTTGCTTGCCGTTATAATTTTCGGAGGATTGGGTGCGTATCTGGCAATCTCGCCTTTCAACAAAATTCTTGCGGAATCGGTAATGGTTATTATAATGTGTCCGACGGCGGTTTCGGCGGTTGTAGTAACGACAAAACTCGGCGGCAACGCTCCTAACTTGGTAAGTTTCACCATTTTAGCCAATATTGCCGCAGCGTTAATCATTCCGTCGGTCTTCCCGTTAATTGAGGCAAAAGGCATGAGTTTTTGGGAAGGATTTTTGGCAATCATTCAAAAAGTTTTTCCGCTTCTGGTCTTTCCGATGATTTTGGCGGAATTTTTCAAAAAGTTTGTCCCAAAAGCGCATGAATTTTTGAAAAACTATTCAGGCGTTTCGTTTTACATTTGGGCGGGCTCAATACTTATTTTGATGGGACGCACGGTAAAATCAATCGTTGAAAACCCTGAAAATTATCACATTGACATTTTGATGGGAATAGCGGCACTGATAATCTGCATCGTGCTTTTCACGGTCGGAAAAATGATCGGAACAAAATTCGACGAGAGAATTTCGTGCGGTCAGAGTATCGGTCAAAAAAACACCATTTTCGCAATTTGGGTTGCCGGAACTTATCTCGACCCGTTAAGTGCTTTATGCAGCGGACTTTATATCATTTTTCAAAACCTTTTCAACTCGTGGCAGTTAGACAAAAAACGGAAACAGGACAAAATCCAAGGCGAAAAAAAGTAGGGCTTTGGAAAATTTGGAATTAAAGTTTTTTTTCTTAAATTTGCACGGTGATTTTCTAAAAAAATTATGTCAATAACAATTAAAATAGGCTCAAACGTTTTAACACAAAGCGGCGGTACGCTTGACGAAAGCCGTATGAACGATTTAGTCAGAGAAATTTCGCTGCTCCACAAAAAAGGCGAAAAAATTATACTTGTAACCTCCGGCGCAGTTGCAGCAGGAAGATCCATAGCAAGCGGTTATGATATGCTTGATGCCGTTGCACAACGACAGCTTTTATCTTCAATTGGTCAGGTAAAACTCTTTGATACTTACAAGAAACTATTTGATATTCAAGGAATTAAAATAGGTCAGATACTTGTTACGAAACAGGATTTTTCATCACGTCAGCATTATCTGAACATGAAAAATTGTATCACAACACTTTGGGAAAACAATGTAATTCCCGTTGTTAACGAAAACGATGCCGTATCTATTACGGGATTAATGTTTACTGACAACGATGAACTTTCAGGTTTGATGGCATCAATGATGGATTGCGATAAATTATTCATTCTCAGCAATATAGACGGAATTTATAACGGCAATCCCAAAGATGAAGGCACTTTCGTTATAAGAGAAATTCTTCCTAAAAGCAACGTTTCGCAATACGTTCAGACCACAAAATCCAATTTCGGAAGAGGCGGAATGTTAACAAAATGCCGCATAGCCAGAAAAACGGCAGATTCCGGAATTGAAGTTTTCATCGCTAACGGAACAAAACCTGAGGTTATCACAAACCTTTACAACAGAGAAAAAGATTTTGTCTGCACCCATTTTGCGGCTGGCGAACATTCCCCCGCCGTAAAAAAATGGATTGCATATTCTGACGGTTTTACCAAAGCAACGGTCGTTATCAACAAAGGAGCCCAAGAAGCACTTTTGAACCGTGAAAAAGCAGCAAGTCTGCTCTATCCGGGCGTTATAAGATTTGAAGGCGAGTTCAAAAAAGACGACCTCCTTTTGATAAAAAACGAAGAGGGCGAAACCATCGGAGTTGGAAAAGCCGGCTCCGACAAAGACAAAATCCTTAAATCAAGCCCCGAAAAACACTCGAAACCTATTATTCATTACGATTATCTCTATATTTATCCTCAAACTATAAAATGATTATGAACATTTTGCAGCAACTGGAACAAGTAAAGGCAGCTTCACGCGAAATGCCTTTAACTGATGAAAAATCATCGGAAATTCTAAACAAAATTGCCGATGCTCTCATCGAAAACACCGATAAAATTATCACTGCTAACTCATTAGACCTGAGTCGTATGGACAAATCAAATCCGATGTACGACAGACTTCTTTTAACAAAGGAACGCATCATGGACATCGCTAATGACACCCGTCATGTAGCTACTCTAAAAGTTCCGTATTCAAAGGTTTTGGAAGAAAAAGAACTTTCTAACGGTCTAATACTCAAAAAAGTAAGTGTACCATTAGGCGTTATAGGCGTAATTTACGAGGCACGCCCTAACGTTACGGTTGATGTTGCGGCTTTAAGTTTGAGATCAGGAAACGCTGTTGTTCTCAAAGGCGGTTCCGATGCTAAAGAATCGAATACCGTTTTAACCGAAATTATGCATAAAGTTTTGGAAAATAACGGTTTAAACAAAAATATCATTCAGCTTTTACCTCCCGGACACGAAGCTGCAAATTCTCTTATGAACGCAGTAGGATACATTGACGTTTTGATTCCCAGAGGTTCTAAGAATCTTATTAACACTGTCAGAGACAATGCAAAAGTGCCTGTAATCGAAACAGGTGCAGGCGTTGTGCATACTTATTTTGACAAGGACGGTGATTTGGAAAAAGCTAAAAAAATTATTTTCAACGCTAAAACCCGCCGCGTAAGTGTCTGCAACGCCTTGGACTGTCTGATTATCCACGCTGACAGACTGAAAGATTTGCCTGAAATTTGTGCACCGTTAGTAGAGAAAAACGTTGAGATTTTCGCTGACGAAAAAGCATATTCCGCACTTCAAGGAAAATATTCCGCAACTCTGACCCATGCTCAAGTATCGGATTTCGGTCGCGAATTTCAATCCTTGAAAATGGCTGTCAAAACCGTTGAAAATTTCTCTCAAGCTTTGGAGCATATTTACAAATATTCATCAAAACATTCGGAGGCAATTATCACCGAAAACGAAAATACGGCTCTGAAATTTTTGAATTCTGTAGATGCAGCTTGTTGTTATCATAACACTTCAACGGCTTTTACGGACGGTGCACAGTTCGGATTAGGTGCTGAAATAGGAATCAGCACTCAAAAACTTCACGCCCGCGGACCTATGGCACTAAAAGAACTTACAACTTACAAATGGCTGATTTTCGGTAACGGACAAGTAAGAGGTTAAGGCTTTTTTTCTAAATCATGTCAGAGGAAAATCTTAAAACAACAGCTGCAAAAGGATTGTTTTGGGGCGGAGTCAGCAATGTTACTCAACAAATGCTGAATCTCTGCTTCGGAATTTTTTTGGCAAGAATACTTTCCGTAAGCGATTACGGTCTTATAGGAATGTTAACAATTTTTTCCGCCCTTGCCAATGCCGTTCAAGAAGGCGGTTTCCGCTCCGCTCTGACGAACAAAAAAAACGTTAAAAACGAAGATTATAATTCAGTTTTTTGGACAAGTTTTTTGTTAGGAATTATACTGTATGTAATTCTGTTTTTTTCGCTGCCCAAAATTGCTGAATTTTTTAGAACTCAAGAACTTATACCGCTGGGACGGTTTATGTTCTTGAGTTTTGTTTTTTCGAGTTTGGGAACCGCGCATAATGCCTATCTATTTAAAAATCTGATGGTTAAAGAGATGTCAAAAGCAACTTTAACAGCCTCTTTAATTTCGGGTATAACGGCTCTAATAATCGCATTTTCGGGATACGCATATTGGGCAATCGCAACAATGAACGTGGTTTATGTTTTTGTTACGACCGTAATGTTTTGGATTTATTCGCCGCTAAGGCCTAATTTCAAAATCAGTTTCAAACCCATAAAAGAAATGCTGCCGTTTTCTTCAAAACTTCTAATAACAATTATATTTCAGATACTTAACGATAATTTTTTCTCGGTTCTTTTGGGACGCTTTTTCTCAAAAATCGAAGTCGGTTTTTACACTCAAGCCTACAAATGGACAAATACCGGCACTCAAACAATTTCGCTTGCAATAGAAAACATTATGCAACCCGTTTTGTCAAAAACCGAAAAAAATTCCTTACTTAAAGTTTTTAACAAGCTAATGCAAACAACTGTTTTCGTGTCGTTTCCGAGTATGCTGATTTTAGCATTAATTGCTCCAGAATTTATCGAAATAACAATCTCTAACAAATGGGCAGAAAGCGCAACAATTATGAAAATTCTCTGCGTTTGGGGCGCATTTTATCCAGTCGGAAAACTTTACCAAAAGCAACTTCTAAGCGGTTTGAAATCAGGGACTTTAATGTTTTGCGTAATAACAAATTGCTTGTTGCAGATTTCGACAGTAGTTTTTACTTTCAAATATGGAATCTTAATGATGGCGACTTTTTATGTCGTGGTTAACATTCTGTGTATCTTCTTGTTACATTATTTCGTAAGAAGAATCAACGGCGTAAGTCTTAAAAATCTCTTTTTCAATATTTTGCCTTTTCTTTCGGCGGCAGTTTTAGCGGTTTTAACAGCCGGAATACTCTCCTACCCTATTTCAAACATTTATTTTAGGGCGATAACAAAAATTCTAATTTCAGGCGGTTTGTACTTGTTAATACTAAAACTTGCCAAAAGCGAAACCCTCTCGCAATCACTTGATTTTCTGAGAGATTTCTTACAAAAGAAAAAAAAGTAAACGTTTTTCTTTTTTTCCACGCCAAAAAAAACTATTTTTGCAATTAGATTTTGAAAACCGGCAATGGAAAATTTTATAGTATCGGCACGAAAATACAGACCATCGACCTTTGATACGGTTGTAGGTCAGGGCAGCATAACGGCAACGCTGAAAAATGCCATCAAAAACAAGCAGTTAGCACAAGCATATTTGTTTTGCGGACCAAGAGGAGTCGGCAAGACAACGTGTGCGAGAATTTTTGCTAAAACAATCAACTGTTTGAATTTAACGCCCGAACTTGAGGCCTGCAACGAATGTGAGTCTTGCAAAGCCTTCAACGAAAACCGTTCATATAATATTCACGAACTTGATGCAGCAAGTAACAACTCGGTCGATGACATAAGGCAACTCATTGATAAAGTGAGGATTCCCCCACAAATCGGTAAGTACAGCATTTATATTGTCGATGAAGTCCACATGCTTTCGACAGCCGCCTTCAACGCTTTTTTGAAAACGTTGGAAGAGCCGCCTGCACACGCTAAATTTATACTCGCCACAACGGAAAAACATAAAATTTTGCCGACTATTTTGTCGCGTTGTCAGATTTTCGATTTCAACAGAATGAAAGTTGAAAACATTGTCGGACACCTTCAGAATTTGGCAAAAAAGGAAGGCATTGAGGCTGACCCAAACGGTCTTAACGTTATCGCACAAAAAGCAGACGGCGGTATGAGAGATGCGCTTTCATTTTTTGACCAAATAGTAAGTTTTTCGGGCAAAAAGTTTACGTATCAGGACGTTATCAACAATCTTAACGTCTTGGATTATGAATATTATTTCCGCCTTGTGGATTATTTCAAAGCAGGAGATGTCGTTAATTCGTTACTCATTTTTAATGAAATCCTCAACAAAGGCTTCGATGCACACCATTTTGTAACGGGTCTTTCACAACATTTAAGGGATATAATGGTTTGCCGTGATGCAGCTACCGTACAACTTTTGGAAGTCGGTGCCGACATTAAAGACCGTTATAAAAAACAAGCACAAGAATCAACTTTGCCGTTTTTGTACACCGCACTCAACATCACAAACCGTTGCGATTTGGATTACCGCGACAGCAAAAACAAAAGACTTTTAGTGGAATTGATGCTGATGCAATTATGCAATATCGGCGGTAAAATAGTTTCACAAACCTCTGTTAATCAAAACGTTGCACAACCGCAAATACAAGCCCCCACCCCGCAACAAAACATTCAACAGACTCCAAAAGAAACAATACCGCAAGCCACAATTCAAACACCGCAGCAAACAATACCGCAAACGGCAACAAAACCCGCAACGCAAGTTGTTTCTACTGCACAAACTCAACCCTCTGCAACAACTCAACCGCAACAAAACGTCGGTCAGATAAGCATCAGAGAGTTGATGCAAAGACAAAAACAACAGGCTGAGGCTCAACAGCAAAAACTTCAAGAAGAAAAAGCAGCACAAGCTCCTATTCAAAGCAATGAATGTCAAGATTTTACACCAGAACAAGTGGAATTGTTATGGAAGAAATTAGCAGAAATTTATAAAACGAAGAAACCACGTTTACACGCTATTTTTGCAAGTTCAGTTCCGAAAATCAAAGATAATTACGTTTTGGAAATGAGCCTTCAAAACTCACTTCAAATCGATACTATTAACGAAGTAAAAACCGGTTTCGTGGGTTATGTCAGAAAAGAATTGCATAATTCTAAAATTGAGATTGTTACCAAAGTCGAAGAAAACAATTCAAACTCAAATGTAGTTTATACGGACGTTGATAAATTCAATTTCCTAAACTCGCAAAACAACAATCTCGGCATATTAAAAACTGAACTTAATCTTGATTTTGTGTAAAAAAAATGCGCGTTAAAAAGCTAAATATCGTAAACTTTAAAAATCACGGCGAAAAAGAATTCTCGTTCAACAAAAAGATAAATTGCTTTGTCGGCAAAAACGGTGTCGGCAAAACCAATGTTTTGGACGCTCTTTATTATTTGTCGTTCAGCAAAAGTTTTATTAATTCCACTGACAGTCAAAACATCAAAAACGGAGAAGATTTTTTTTCGTTAAGAGGAGTTTATCAGGTAAAAGAAATGGAAGAACACATACTTTTGTCATTCGACAAAAACAAGGGCAAAACCTTGAAACGCAACGACAAAGAGTATGAAAAAATAAGTGCGCACATAGGATTGTTGCCGCTTATAATCATCAGTCCGCAAGATATAAAACTAATTTTTGACGGCAGTTCTGAACGCAGAAAATTCATAGATTCAGCTCTTTCGCAGTTCGACAGCGGACATTTGATAGCTTTACAAAATTACAACCGCGCTTTACTTCAAAGGAACAAAATCTTAAAAACATCGTCCGGCGGAGGTTCTATAGATCCGATAATACTCGAAATGTGGGATGCACATTTAATCAACAACGGCGAAAAATTATACGAAAACCGTAAAAAATTCATTACAAGTTTTACAGATAAGTTTACGGAATATTATAATAAAATTTCAGCCGAAAGTTCTGAAAAACCGTCGCTAAAATATTTTTCGCAATTGGAAACAGAAAATATTGCAGACCTTTTGAAACGAAATTTACACAGAGATGAATTTTTACAATACACCTCATCGGGGGTTCACAAGGACGATTTAATTTTTCAAGTCGGAGATTTACCGCTGAAAAACTGCGGCTCTCAAGGTCAGCAAAAAACTTTTTTAACAGCCTTAAAATTAGCTCAATACTCGTTTCTCTCGGCTACGGGTGAAAAACCGATTTTGCTTTTAGACGATATTTTTGACAAGTTGGATCCCTTTAGAGTGAACTCTATCGTGGATTTGGTATTAAAAGACGATACTTTCGGACAAATTTTTATAACACATACCAACGAAAACGATTTAGGAAAAATATTAGAAAAAACGGGCGAAGAGTTTGAAATGTTTGAATTATAAAAACTCCTCCCCCGCCCTAAAAAAAATTTTTAATTTATTTTTTCAACCAAAAATCTCAAGTCATCTTTATTCGCTTGAAGATAACGCAAAACTTGAAGTGTTTGAAAACTACATTGCATATTTGTACTAACATCGTAACAAAAAGCATACGTACTGATTATTCCGCTTTTTGAGCCTGAAAAACTAAACCGCGGACATCGCTCTATCGGGTTGCCATTTTTATCGGTTATCGTAATACGGAAAAAATCTGTTGAGTCCTTGCCTGAAATTTCAGGGGTCATTGCCGATAAAATGCGAATTGTCTGACTCGATTTATCAATAAAATCATTAAGATATACATCAAGTGTTTGCGCTTCTAATCTTATATTTCCGGAAATATCTTTTTTCAAAGGCTTTAAACTTAAAAACGGGACGTCGTCTTGCAAATCAAGAGCGACATAAAATCCGTCCAAAGTCTTAGAATTGAAAACAGCTTCATTACTATCTTTTTTAAAAAAATGAGATAGATTAATTCCTAAACCAATCAAAAGCTTTAATCCAAAAAACGCTAAAAATCCTCCGAAAACTATATAATACGCCATTTTAATTTTTCTCTTATGCGCCTTTTCTTTAAGCAAATCTCCCTGACATTTTTTTACATAATTCTGAACATCAGGGTACTCCTTAAAATCAGTTATCATTGCATCAATATTTTTTTCCGCCGAAGAAGAATCATCTTTAGACAAAAATCTATAAAACTTCACATACATAACCAATCCGAAAAAAAACAAAACCACAGAAACAAAAATATTCGCAATAGACTCATCCGAGGCACCGTTAATTAAAGCGTCTATAGCAAATAATACTGAAAACAATATCATAAAAATAGGTAAACCTGCCCTTATCATCGCCGAAAAATTTTTCGGATGACTGTTTTTATACTCCTCCAAAAGCGTTTCCAATACAGAAGACTGCGCTTTGAATTTTACTCTAATCGGATTCATAATTTTTATTTTTTAGAAAACAGTATAATAATATGCACTATCAGCAACTTCCTTTAGTCTATCGTAATCATTCGTTGATTTTTTTGAAACAAAATCACCATAATAATGACCTTTACCGTTTTTCAGCATCACTGAAACATCATCGTCATCATCATGAAAACGTATTATTATCGGATATAAATCCTTTCCGATAGGTTTCTTGTTTTTGTCCCAAAGAAAAACTTTCAAGACACAAGTATCAGAATCTCCATTTTTTTTGCCGGTCGAAATAAGATTTAAATTATCAACCCGAATTTTGTAAACGATTTTTCCAGCCTCTGCATCATATTCATTAATTCTATATCCGCCCTCCATAATAGGGTCAAACATTAAAGTTGCATCATCCTTT
>Ga0256407_10011265_pt1 | contig 12411 bp, 12 predicted proteins | sample RumenRJG_04DNA_FD_193489 | JGI IMG/M metagenome (GOLD analysis project Ga0256407, IMG submission 193489) | Bovine rumen microbial communities from Lethbridge, Alberta, Canada - RJG_04 | ecosystem: Host-associated > Mammals > Digestive system > Stomach > Rumen | place: Canada: Alberta... | reverse complement strand
ATCATGCTTAGCAATATTTAGTTTTTTATTAGCATACAGGAGCGCACTTGTACAACTTTTAGATGTTGCAAGTGCCATTCCTTGAGGATAGTTATTTAAAAAGTCATTGAGACGCTACACTAGATAAGGATAGCTTCAGAGAGCATCTTATCCAGGTTATATCTGCCGTCCTTTATTACAACGATGCAGTTGTTCTTCTTTTTTGAGATAAGAGTTATAGGCTCTCCCTGATAACATCCAAGTCTGAACAGGAATGAATTCATGTCATCATCATCTGTGTTTATCTCCTTGATGATATAAGTCTGTCCCGGTTCAGCATCCAGCAGCGTTCTGTTGCCGGCATTTACCGATTCGTTTTCAACATCTGTGGCTGCCGCTTTTTTATTTAATGCATAAGTTAATTCCATTATGCCCCTCCTGTAATGTTAGGTGTCTTTAACTACCGTTAGTTATAGCTAACCTCGTGCTTTTTGTCAAGCTAATCCCGACTATTTTCATAGGAATTTTCCAAATTAATAAGCCCCGGGAACACCCGAGGCCCGATCTCTGTCTTATGTTGATTCGAATTACATGATTCCTTCCCTGCTGCGGAAGTCATCCAGCGCTTTCTGCAGCTTTTCTGCAAACGCAGCATGCCCTTCCGGCGAAAAATGCACGCCGTCGAAGGTCATCTCAATGTCCCATTCTCCGGAGTCCGCGAACAGGCATCCCTTTCTGTCCGCCAGCTCGCGGTACTCGTTTCCGAGCTCCTGTGACTCCTCAAGCAGATCGTCATCCATTACCCATTCTCCGTACTGAAGCAGCGGAGGTGATATCAGCATGACAGGCCTGCCCGTGCCGATGAGCGGATCGATGAACCTCTCCATGCGCTCAGCTATCTGCTCTGCGCTGAGACCTCTGAACAGATCATTGGTGCCGAGCATCACGATCACCAGATCGGGCTCGTTAATGCTTATGAGGCCCGCGTACCTGCCGCTTTCACGCGGCACTGTCATTCCGTTGACCCCGCAGTTTACCACCTTGCAGCCGCTCAGGCGGTCAGTCCAGCGTACCTCTTCGGGATATCTGGATCCTATATACGACCTTGGATCATAGCCATATGTATTCGAATCGCCTATGCACAGTATCTTCATCCGCGCCCTTTCTATCTGAACGCTGTCAGGCAGTTCATGACTGTCTTTCCGTCCATTTCGATCGTATATGCATCCGCTGTCTGCGACTCACATCTGTAAAGCTCGAGCAGATCACCTTCGTGTGTCTGATTCACATACTGCACCTCGATGGAGCTTACAGGATGCTCCACATGATGGGCCGCACTGTACTGGTCCATTATGAATCCTACGTAAGATATATTGTTGGTGTGCGATGCGTAGTCTATATCAGTAGACCTCACCCTGAATGTGTCAAGATGCTCTCCGCGCACAAACTTCTCTTTTGTATAGGACACTTCCGCAAGCGCCCCTTCAGGAGGAGTGTTTTCGCCCACTCCCACGGTATCCGCTTTTCTGATCTTGCCTGTCTCAAGGTCAACGGCACAAAGCTCTAGCCTTGAAGCAAGAGCGACCGATCCATCCGTCTTCTCGAGGATCGTATCGATGTACAGCCTGACTCTCGAGAAAGAGCTGATGGCACACTTCGCAGTGTATTCCTCCATCCATTTTATCTGCTGAGGCATCTCTATGCGGTTTCGCACAAAGACCCACATACCGCCGTACTCACGCATGCAGGTGACGCCGTCTATTTTCTGCGCGCCCATCAGTTCCGTCACCATATCCTCAACTATTCTGAACGCGCCCATTGCTGAAAGTGCAGGCTCCGCCCCGCAGTAGCTGGCCGCAAGCCGTTCATTTCTGGTAAGTATCATTCTGTCTCCCTGTGTCTGATTATTATTCTCCCGATGCGCCTCCGCCTCCGGATGCCGCAGCGGCTCTGTCCCTCATCATGTGCTGCAGTGTCACAAGTATGGCTATGACGGTCTTCTCGTGCTCTGTCTGATATATGTCTATGCAGTACTTGTCATGTATGGACAGAAGTTTCTGCCCTATCACAGCGACGACTTCGCCTTTATCATCATAAAGCGTAAAGTTCAGACCCAGTATGTTTCCCCTGAGCTGCCAGCCGAGACCTTCGATGTTAGTGATGTCCTTTATGAGATGAAAAAGCTCATTCGACAGTTCGAAGCTTGTTCCATCAGCCATGGTTATGAAATGGCGCTCATGCAGCGTCAGTATCTTTCTCTCGATATGTGCCACATGCGCTCCGCTGGCGTCAGTTATATCCGTCTTGTCATGGATCGACGGGAATTTTGAATCAGACTGATACACTATGCTTCCGTGATCATCGGTGATATCCATGTGGCGATGCAGAGTGAACACCTTGCTCGTTGTGAAGAGTGAACGTGCAGGCACACCGTATTCTGCAACATTGTTGATATTTGCCTGTTCTCCCGCTTCGCGGAATCTGTGATATTTTGAATCTACTGCCATTTATATCTCCTTCGCCAGTTTTCTTTTTTCGACGTATTTCTCAAACTGCAGTTTAATGAGAGCAGCCACAGGGACAGCTACAAGCATTCCCACCACGCCGCCTACTTTTCCGCCGGCAAGCAGCGCAACGATCACAAGCACCGGATGCACCTCAACATTACTGCTGAGCATCCTCGGATTGATCACGTTGCCGTCAATGAACATGACCGCCGCAAGGATCACCACACCTATTATAAGTTTGCTTATCGAACCCTCAGCAAGCGAGACTATTATCAGTGAGCCGAAGCCTACTACAGGGCCAACGTATGGCACGAGATTTCCTATGCCTGTCAGTATTCCTATTACCAGCGCGTATGGAATGCCGGCTATGAGCATCGCGATCGACACCATGACGCCGACAAGAAGGGCATCGAGCGACTGGCCTCTGATGTATCCTGAGAATACCCTGTTGGCATCAGCCGCGAATGAGCGCATTCTGGCTCTGGTCTGATCACTTGTAAACGCATTCAGCACTCCGCTCCAGTACGTTCCGATACTGTCATCTATAAGGAAATATATCGAGAATATGACAGCGAAAAGCAAAGTGGAAGCCCCTTCCTTTACGCCATTGAAAACGCCGCTCAGAAAATCTCCGGCGCTGCCCAGATTGATATTCATGCTGGCCAGCGTTTTCTCTATTGTCGTCCAGAATCTCGAGAACTGATCCGCCAGGCCAAGAACAAGCAACCTTATATCTTCGAAATTGAATGACGAAATGCTCTTTGTTATCGTGACCACCATAATGCCGAGGATGAAGAACAGAGCGATCAGCACTATGGCAAATGTCAATAATACAGACGCCAGCCTTGCCGCGCCCGGTTTTTTGACAGAGGCGAACAGCCTCTTCTCAAGTTTCGCCGCCAGCGGACTCAGCAGGTATGTCAGCGCAAGTCCGAGCACAAGCGGCTTAAAAACAGCCGAAACGAAGAATATCGCGGCTCCGGTCTTCCCCGCAAGGTAATATACTATCAGCCCCAGAATGAATATCGTCATCACAGTCCTGACTGCGTAATACGATATCCGTGCATAATCCTCATTGTAGTACTTCGCAAATCGTTTCATCCGGTTCACCCTTTTGATATCTATCCGTTTACGATCCTCTCGATCTTATTTGTCACGTCAGTGACATAGTCATCTCTGTTGAATTCCGTCTGAAACCCGAATCCGTTCTTAAGATCCGCTGTTCTTACGGAAAAGCCTCCTGATTCGATCTCAGCTTCCTGATTATTCGGTGTTACCGTAATAACATTGCCTTTGACCGTGACCAGCAGCTGGATCTCAAGTCTCGGATGCCTTTTGAATACTATCCTTTTGCCGAGTATGTTGTTCATCTTGAACGGCATCTCGAATTCATCCTCATGCTCAATAAGAAGATCGTACAGCTCTTCTATCGTGATCTGACGGTTCGCCTCGAATTTCCTTGGAACTTCACTGTTGATTGCCTTTTTCACACTGTCAAAAAATCCTATTTCGGACCTCCTTCACGTTTATTCTGATTTCAGCAGACTAAATATTATTTTATCACTAATCAGGTTTGTACGGTTACATGTATTTGTCAATAGTATTCGTCCCAGTGATGCCTGCGCCTCCCGCGCGTTGCGTTATAACATTCAGCGCATATCCCGAACTGATAGTTCCACCTAAGTTTTCTGCCGCAGTACTTGCAGGTTTTGAATGGCAGTCTTGAAGTCTTCAGTATTTCAGCTATGATCTCAGACAGTTCTTTTTTATATTGCAGGACAGTCTCAGACTCCGCCTTGTCACCGAATTTTTCAATAAACGCATAGGCCAGATCGTATTCCTTGTAAAGTTTCTCAGCTGCGGTCAGTGACATGGCTTTATCCGGAAGCTCAAGATTCATTCCGGCAAGCCTTACCGGACTTCCGGACAATACAGTCGCTGCCACGCGGTTCCAGAGCAGTCTCAGTTCCTTATCCTCTTCATCGAACGGGATAGTTATAAGTCTGTATATAAGTCTTTTGTCATCTGTTCTCTCTTCAAGATAGGTGCAGAGCTCATACTCATGCTCAAGCACCGAGATTATATAACCCTCAGGCGGCTCTATATTCCTCCATTCAGTTATTATCCCGGACAGTTTTCCTTCTATAGTAATAAGTGACTCCGGGAAGCCTGCATACACCGCTTCGATCTGCGGGATCTCAAGGTCAACAGCAGAATCAATAATTTCCTTTCCTTCAAGCGCGTTCCACAGACCCTTATCATAGAGGCCCCGCCTTCCTGCCCTTCCGACGATCTGCTGGATCTCCGCCGGCTTCAGAAGCCTCGTATCCGTTCCATCGAACTTGCTTATTTCCAGAAACACAAGCCTCTCTATCGGCAGATTCATCCCCATTCCGATGGCATCAGTGGCGACTACAACATCGGTCTCTCCATCTCTGAATCTTCTTGCTTCCTCCTGCCGGACATCATATGGCAGATTTCCATAGATCACACTGCACCTGATACCCATCGTTCTGAGCTCGCCTGCGACAGCGTGCACATTCCGTCTTGAGAACACTATCAGGGCATCATGTTTATGTATGTATTCCCTGAACAGCTTGAATTTCGGCTTATCCATGACAAGAGGAGTCTGTCTCTCATGGCGGATGATCTCATATGAATCGCCGCATTCTTCTATCAGATCCGTGATGATCTTCTCTGCATACGGGGCGATACATACATGTATCTCGTCAGCTCTGAGGCCGAGGATCGCTGTCGTCCACGCCCAGCCGCGTTCTTTGTCAGCCACCATCTGTGCTTCGTCGATCACAGCTATATCATATCTTTCGGATTCATCTGCCATCTCGATAGTAGACGCCTGAATACGTGCACCGGGTACCAGCTGATGCTCTTCACCCGTGTAAAGCGAGCATGGGTATCCCTGCTCATTCAGTTTCTGATACTGTTCGAACGCCAGCAAGCGCAGCGGCCCGAGATATATCCCGTGTTCTGCTGTCTTCAGCCTTTCGACTGAAGCATATGTCTTGCCTGAATTCGTAGGACCGATATGGACGATGAAGCTGCGCTCCATATTCCTTGCTTCCGGGAAAAGATCAGGCATTCTGTCCGGAACGTGGTCGAGCACCTCTGCGCGAAGCATCCTGCGCGCTTCAAAACTTTTCTTAAGATACCTGTTGCGGCTCACGAGACCAAACAGCCTCTGCCCGCTGAAATGCTTCCGGATCTCACTGAAAAGCTTTTCTCCGCCGTAATACAGTTCCGTATTCCAGACATCTTCCGGTTCAGCTACCTTAAGAGCAGCTATTTCACTATGTTTATCCAGAATAGCAGATGAATACAGCATACCTGCATTGGCTTCATCAAACCCTGCAAAATGGAGTAATTCATATTCATCCATATCTGCTATCCACGCTTCAAAATCTTCGTAATTATCAGGGCTGACAGTCTCATAGCCGATCCTGAGTCTGTCATTGAGGAGATGATACTTGAGATTTCTGATGATTTCTGCACGGACAGTTCCCTTTACTTCAGAGATCAGCTCATCGATATCATATCTCTCCAGAAATTTCCTTTCTTTCTTCGCTGTATATTTACGCGCAGCAGAAATGATCCTCCTGGTGCAGTTGTCCGCAACCGCGTCAAAAGCTTCTTCATCCTCCCTGTATCTGGCGACAAGAATACTCTCAGGCTGCAGATTTATCGTGATGCAGTCCCGGTAAAGCTTATCCTCCGACAGTTTCTTTGCCAGTGCTTCACGGAACTCTTCTGATTTCTGCAGTTCTTCGATCTCCTGCTTTCTCGGCATGCCCTTTACATGTACATGCATTTTGTCAGTCAGGCTGTCCTTAGTTTTTTTTCGTATTTTTTCTTCCAGCTCCGCGGCCAGCAATCTGATTCCATGTTCATTCATATCACAATTCTAAAAAGCAGGCTTCCAGACAAACAGGCCTTCGACGGAAGCGATCTGCCTGATCAGTTCCAGCAGCTGCGGATCCGGATCAAAAACAGTCAAATGAGTATCATCAGGTTCGGAAAGGATCATGCTTTCGCCTATCATAATGTAGAGATACCTTTTTTTCATTTCGTCGGCAATGTGATCCGGCAGCGGATTGATCACAGTCTCATCGCCTATTGATATATTTCTGTAACAATTCAGTTTCAGGATCAGATCGATATGCTTTTGCTTTATCTCTTCTAATCGCTCACCCTGCAGGAAATACTTTTCAACAGAAAAGTATTGTCCGGGACTGTCTTCGGGCACTTGTGACGGCAATATATCAATGATCCAGTATGGGCATTGAAGCAGTTCTTCTATCGTTTTCTTCATCTGATAAAACCTCCGCAAGTCCCGACAAATGATTTGTTAACGTCTTTATGATACCACGTATTTCTTGATTGAACATCTTGCGGATGTAAGTTCTTTTTGTCACAAATCACCACCCCATTTCATCGAGCCATCTGATGGTCTTTTGCTCTCGTTCTCGATTGTCATTCTGCACATTCTTACCGAGTTTCAGTTCTCCTCTGATTTCTCCATCCAGTAAGTACAGAATTCTCTCACACATGGAAGCGATCCTGCTGTCATGTGTGACCATCAGTATCGTTGTTCCGGCTCTGTTGACTTTCAGAAATGACTCTATTACTTCAGTAGCTGCCGTCTGGTTCAGGGCGCCTGTCGGTTCATCTGCAAATATTATCTCCGGTTCCAGCATCATACTGCGGCATATGCATGCCCTCTGAAGCTGCCCGCCGGACACTTCGGACACCTTCCGCTCCGCCAGATTGGCGATATGAAATCCTTCAATGAGCTCCATTGCCCTTTCGCAGTGTTCCTTTTTGTGCTTCCTGTCTGCATGGACTGCAGGCAATACTATATTGTCTATTATGTTCAGATTTTCCAGCACATTCATCTGCTGGAACACAAAGCCCATTCTTTTCAGTCTCAGTTCGGCTTTCTCATCCTCATTCAGCCCGGTGATCATCTTATCTCCCAGCATCACTTCCCCGGTGTCCGGATCATCCATGCCGGATACATTATACAGAAGTGTGGATTTTCCTAATCCGGACGGTCCCATGACAGCGACCATCTCACCTTCTCTGATTTCAAAGTTTATGTCTTTCAGGATATCCGCCTTACCCAGATGTTTTACTTTCAGCAATTCTTTCATTTTGGTCACCATTTTCCCCATGTAATCACTTTACTGCCCCTGCCCTGAGGCATTCCCATGCATGAATTCTTTTAACTTCCGTCAAACTTATAATTGCGGCAAACATGGCAGACGCTGCTGTCATAGCCGGCGCAGCTGCAAACACTGTCAGCGGATCGATGATAAATCGGAAGCTGTATGCTCCCATGGACCTGAGAAGCAGCGCCGCCAGACTCTGCCCCGGAATGATCCCGGCAAACACTCCCAGCACTATCCCCGGCAGTATATATGTCAAAGTCTTCTTCAGATATTCCATGCGGATATCTGAAGAGGTAAATCCCAATGCTTTCTTGAGCGAACTGTCATTGCGTTCTCTCCAGACCACCAGCCGTATCAGCAGAAGCATCACGATAAACAGTACAAAACACGCCATGACAGCAGAGACCGAAGCTGCCTTTGAGATGTTTCTTATTGTCTGGCCATAGGTCCCCTTCAGGTAGTCTTCGATCAGTGTGACCTTGACGCCGTTTTCGAAGGACGAATATCTGTCCTGATATTCCTTTGTACACTCTCCGGCAAGATGCTCATCTGCAAGTGAAAGATAGATGATGCTCCACATTACCGGCGTTGCGTCATCCGGATCTTTCATACAGGCCTTAGCTGTTTTGCCTCCGTTAGTGATGTCTGAATATATCCCGCATACACTGCAGACCTTCTCCTCTTTGGTGCCGTCCTTCATTTCCTTGCAGACAATGATTTCGTCCCCCAGCTTCACGCCCATCTCTTCAGCATTCAGGACAGATAAAGCTATCTCTCTGTCATTTTCAGGATACCTGCCTTCTGTGTATCTCACAGGGAATCTGCTGTGATCCCCGTTTTCGATCATGAGATTATACGACGACCCATCCGCGAGGATAGTCCTGTATGAGCCTGTTTCCATCAGCACATAATCATGGACTCTGTTGTCTTGCCCTATGTCTTCAGTCACTTCTCCGGCGATCTTCCTGACATTCCCGGTCTGCCTTATATCGATACGGATATGGCTCTCGCCTATCCCCATATATGTGACGAATTCAGGCGCCTCAATAGTGCTCTTCATATTCATAGGCACAAGTATCATGAACATCGCCGCTGCAGTGATGATCATTGCAGGCAGCCAGAGATTCTTCTTTTTCCCGAAGCTTCCTCTCCCGTAAAGTGCATCGGCAGCAGATATTCTGTCTGTCCTGTGAAGAGTTCTGTTCACTGACAGCAGGATCACCCCTTCAGCCGCAAGCGCTCCAAGTATCATCAGCGCATATATCAGTCCGATGTTTCCGGCATTCCCGTAAAGCTCTCCCATCTGCGCGCCGACTGGTTTTGCCGTGATGATTGCTGCGATAACACCCGTCATGCATCCGACAACGGATAAGATAAGGTACTTTGACATATAGAGCTTCCTTATGTCACGCCTTGATATTCCCACCGCTTTCAGCATTCCTATACAGGTTTTATCCTTCTCAAGCTGAGTCAGGATAATGTATCTGATGCACAGCATCGAGATAAGCAGTACTACAACGCTTACAAGCAGTATTACGAGTATCATCATGCCATCTGAAAGCGCATTCATCATCCGGATAAGAGGATACGTGATCATAGGACCGTTATCGGGCAGTCCTGCATCCTTGTATGCTGTAGCAAAGGCATTGATATCGCTGCCATTCTTGAGCCTGAACTCTATCAGGTATTCCTCGCTGCCGAGCGGCCTGATCCTTTCATAATCCTCTTCGCTGACCAGGAATCTCTTGGAAGAGGCCATCATCGAATTCATCTGTGAATCACGCAGGAATCCCGCAACGATCAGCTCTTCCGTTCCGATCCTCATCACTTCTCCGGCTTCTGTCCCGTACTCCTTCCTGTAGCATACCGGCACGTACACCTCTCCTTCAGATGGATAAATCACTTTATTGTCCGCATCTACGAGATAGTCAAACAGGCTGCTCTGGCAGCTGAGCCCGTTATCCTGCATATTGTTCTCAAAAGACTCATTTCCGATAGAAATCTGGCTGTTCTGAAGATTCAGAAAGGTACAGACCTGCATTGCTTCTACGTCTTTTCTCTGCTGCGAAAAGCTATAAACAGCATCTTCATCCAGTTCTCCCGTATGCATCTGCAGGAAATCAGGAGTCTTCGCTTCAGTCATGAGAGAGTCTATGGAATCAGCGAGACTTGCATAAAGGAGTATCGAAAGCCCCAGCAGCATCGCTGTTACCGCCATGAAGATACAGGTCGCAGCCGAGACCAGCTTATTTGCTTTGATGTCATTGATTATCATTCGTCTGTCCATACGTTTCACCTGCACTTTGCTCTTCCAGATTTCTTACATCCTTCGACCTGTACAATGCTGCCGCGGCTACTGCGAGCATCGCTCCCGAGACCATGATCACTGCAGCTGCTCCCCGGCCTACACCGATATGCCATGCATTCGCGGCACGATCGGCAAGAAGCCCTGCGGTCCCGTATGCCACTACATAACCTATCTGAGACAGGAAGCTGATCAGGCCCCACGCTCTTCCCTGTTTGCCGGCATCTATATTGGTCCTGACCAGATAGTCGAGACAGTTATTCGCAAACGGCAGCATGAAGAAGAACATGAATCCGAAACCGCAGATCATAAGAATGTTCTCCTTAAGGCCAAAGCCGACCATAGACAGTCCCGCAAGCACAAGTGATATGCTGAGAGTGGCCGTAAAGTTTTTCTTCAGTCCGCGGATCCCTATGATCACACTTGATACCAGCATTCCGCACGCGCAAACGGTCTCAGCTATCCCGAGCACTTTACTGCTCTGAAAATCGAGTATCATAGGTTCTGCCAGTATCTGCATCGCGCCCATGAAGCATGTCATCACGGATGAGACGATAATCAGTATCATCACACCACGCTTCTCATTTATCGCTGCCCAGCCTTCCCTGAAACTTTCAAGGAAAGGCCCTTCTGCATCTGCAGGCTTTGCGGAAATTCCTTTGCGGACCACAGCCGTGCATATTACTGTCAGGAAGAATGTACCTATATCGATCATCAGAAGCAGCTTCACATCACTCACTGTCAGCAGAAAGCCGGCGATCAGCGGTGATATAAGATATCTCGCGCTGCCGGCTATGCTCACCATGCCGCCCGCTCTCGAGTATTCCTCCTTTGTCAGGAGATCTGTAACCGTCGCTCTGTAGGAAGGCTCGAGAAGCGATGAGAACACTGAGCTTATGAATACACCTATACATATCTGATACAGCTTTGCCTCGCCTGAAAGCATGCATATCAGGATATATACAAGCCCGAGTGCTGACAGCCCGTCGCCGGCCATCATAAGCAGTCTCCGGTCATATCGGTCAGCCGCGACTCCCGCAAGCGCGCTCAGAAGCAGCACCGGCAGGAATGCCAGCAGAGCCACAAGCGCCATGTCAGCAGCGCTGCCTGTCTTCTGGAATACATATACGCCAAGGCCAAAGCTAGTAAGGCCCGAGCCTATTGCCGACACCAGTTCTCCGCTCCAGAGAAGAAGGAATTTATTGTAGTTTGATCGTTGTTCCATTTTTACTACCCCTCTGTCTACCGACAGGTTGTCGGTAGAATGGTCCAATATATGGGACCCGCCATATACAGAGGCAAGTCCCTTTTAGTATTATCTGTTCAGGATATTCATGATCGCAGGTGCCAGACTACCCGCTTCTGCACCAAGTATCCGTTCAACATGGCAGATAAAAGCCTGACCTTTCTGTACAAGCTCCTCCTCAGTCAGCCCGGCAAGTGCATCGAATGCAATATTCGAATAGATCAGGATCATCTCTGCCGCTTCATCAGGGTATTTCGAATCAAAAGCACCCGTCTCGTTTCCCTCCCTGATAAGCTCTGATATCAGCGGGACCACTCCGCTGATCAGACGCTCCTGCATTTTCTGATGGAGCAAAGCATTCTGAGGTTTATGGATCTGTTCAAACACCTCAGGACCGGCTCCGTCGTTTATATCAAGCGCGATTATCGCTCCCGTAAGCCTGTCCATGAGTGGACGGCTTTTATCTGAAACAACAGCTTTTGATCTGGCGATCGCATCACGGGTCATCCTCTCCACGAGAGCGTCAAGTATCTCCTCCTTGGATCCGAAGTGATGATACAGCGTGCCGCGGGCTATCCCGATCCTTTTGATAATGTCATTAGTGCTGGCATTATCAAAGCCTTTTTCGGCGAACAGCTGCTCTGCCACATCAAGTATTTCGTTTTTTCTTTCTTCTGCAGTTTTTACGATCCTCATCTTTAAAACCCCTATAAAAGAGTCTACCGACAGCCTGTCGGTAGACTCAAGATAGCATATAATTTATCGTCTGTCAAGCAAGTGTAATACAGCCAGTCGCTCTCCTGCGTCTGCTTATAGCCACCTAACGTCATTTGAATTCATTGACTAAAGATGAGGCAAAAAGGAGTTTTTCAGGAACTTCTACATGAAGCATCTGATTTCGGGATTTCATGTAGACAAAAGCGCTGTTTTTAAAATATGCATCCCTATACATTGTCGATTTCGGGTTAAGGTCCTCAGAGAAGGGTTGTTTTGGGCTCTGGTGGCGGCGGTATCAGCCTGATTTATAGCAGACATAAAGTGTTTGACGCCTTTTAGAGGTATTTTACGTAAATCGTTCGGCTCCTTGTCTACATGGAATGGTATTATTGGGGCTCTCATGTAGAAGATTTGTAAAAAGTCCTTTTTCGCCGGCAGGCAGCAAGGCGAAAAAGCTAATAATTATTCAAG
>Ga0256407_10011264_pt1 | contig 12411 bp, 11 predicted proteins | sample RumenRJG_04DNA_FD_193489 | JGI IMG/M metagenome (GOLD analysis project Ga0256407, IMG submission 193489) | Bovine rumen microbial communities from Lethbridge, Alberta, Canada - RJG_04 | ecosystem: Host-associated > Mammals > Digestive system > Stomach > Rumen | place: Canada: Alberta... | reverse complement strand
CCTCAAAAACCACTGATATAGCGTGTTTTTAGGGTATTTTTCGGTTATAATCCGTTTGCTTTGTGAAAAAATCATGTCATTTGCTTTTTTGCTCAGTAAAAGGTGCTTTATTCAGTGTTTCCCTAAAAAATTTGCAGAGAAGCTGTCTTGCTCTTCTCTGCATTGTATTTCTGTGCTCCATTTGAAAAGCGATTTATGCGCTTTCGGATGGAGTTTTTATTACCGTGTATTTGTCTATTTCCGGAATCAGCGCACGGGAACTGCCGTTTGCCCAACGAACATGAACCTGAACATGAACAGAATCAAAGAATTCTACCCTTCCGGTCAGTCCTTCCGGCATATCCGGCTCGCCCTCCATGTGAATCAGGCGGATAGTGTCGCCGACCTTTATCCACGGATATTTGTCTTCGCAGGTGTTTCTGTGTTCCATTTTGTCCTCACATTCCTCCATAGTAGTATTTGTCCGAAAAGATAAGCCGCCTTCTTCTGTGAGGCGTACCCTCCACAAAACAGTTACAGGCATTAACCGGACAGTAACGCATTTTTCCTGTATCCATAAAATAGCCGCAGTACGGCACTTTTTGACTTGAATACATTTTCCAGCGATACACACAGTTTTCACAGCTATTCACGGCGATGCCCCCCGCTTTCCTTTGCAGGCATGCAGATAATCGTCAATTCCCTTATACCTGTTGTTCCATGTCACTCTTCGTGGAATAAAGCCATATTTTTCAGCAAGCCACGCAAGATTGATATGTCCTCGCCTGACATGAGGGTTCACACCATCATCCATATCGAAAGCGTCGATAATCATGCGGCATTTGCCATTCTCTTTGAGCTTTGAAAAAACAGCTTCAAGCTCCTTCTGCTGATTGACTCCTGCTGTTGCAAGGAAAGGCTTTCCCGAAAGAGCGTGTGCTATCTGTCCCTTGAGCGGTCCTTCGGTTACATACACTACTTCACTATTGAACACATCACCGCTTATGCCGACAGGGCTGTTTGAGGAACACCCGCCGTTTCTTTCTGCACTGGACATCCACATATATTTTCTGTTACCGTCAAGAGGTGCGTCGAGCCTTATCTGCAGACCCTGAATCTGTCTGCACTCGTTATAGACCGGCACGAAAAATCCGCCCATACAACTATGTAAATTGAGTTTGATTTCTCCGTTTTCATCCGCATAAAAGCCGGGAACTCCAATCAGATCACAGCCTCTTTCAAGCAATACCGCAACAAGCCTGTCAGTATATTCTGTTGGTACAGAACGATACTGATAAAAGTCTATTTCGGAATCTGAAAGACCTCTGCTGATCAGGTTTTGCCTATGCTGTGGCCTTAGTTCAAGAAAACCGAGCATAGCCGAATAGCAAAAGTCAAGCCGACCTATATCTGCTTTGGGGACTTCTCTGATAGCTTTTATGGCAGTCCGTCTGTCCTTTCTTACCTCTGCTGAAAAGAGATGTCCGTTGTGTTCGGATAGGATCTGATAGGCCCTTTTGCGGTCAGCCATGCCTGTGCATTTGCAGAACAGGTCGATCATGCCGCCATGCTCGCCGCACTTATTGCAGCGATAGGCGTTCAGTGCGATATTCAGATTCAGCTTGCCCTTGCCGTCGCAGAATGGACAATTATAGTCGGCTGATTTTGGGTGTTGGCGCTTCATTTCAAGACCGAGCTGTTCGGCTACCTGATAGATGTCGAAAGGAAACTCCATTACGATTCCTCCTTCGTTTTTTCATTTCTGATGACCTCCGTTTCTTCTGAAATTGTCCGCAGCCTGTTGTTACAAGCTGCGGAGTATTCTTTGTTATAGCTTTGCTTCTTCAACGCTGTATGCGGTAAGTATCCTTGGATCGTGTTTCCAGATACGACAAGCATTTTCAATGGCGTTCTCTTTTGAGTCAGCTTCGACCACACAGAGAAAATGCTCCGGATAAAAATCCTTCCAGCGTTCATCAAGGTCACTGTCCATAAAGATATCTTCCCGCATTTCCGAGTCGGACAGTCCGAATGTATCGGCATACTGTGCGTCACGGATATAATTGCTGCTGATAGTGATGATGTACAGCATTTTACTGTCCTCCCGTGTGTCTGTTAAGAATGACCTTTGCGGCACCCTTGAACAGATTTTTGTCGCCATTGTATGAATTGGCTATCCACTCAATGGAACGGAAGTCCTCTACTGCGATCTGACCGAGCGTTTTGCCGTTATGCTTTCCGTTGCATCGATACACGACTTTGACCGCTTCCTCATAAGGCATAAGCCTGACGATTTCATCAACAGGTGTCCGGTGAGTAAAAGTCGGTGTCTGTGGCTGAACGGGTGCAGTGCAGCGATTTGTATTGTACTGCGGAACGTTCTGAGGCTGTTGCTGTAGCTGAGGCTGATACTGCTGTATCGGTTGCGGTACGGGACGGTTGCTTTGTGCTGCTGCGTTGACAGAATAATTACCGTTTACTCCGATTGGTACGAGAGTGAAAGGTTCGGGATCCTCAAACGCATCGGGATTCATTGCAAACGGAGTTTGTCCCATATCAACCGGTGTCGGGTCTGGTTCCATGCAGAATTGCAGGCCGTAACCGGCATCCGCCAAAGCTCTTCCGACGGCGGCTGTCTCTGCCGTTTCAAGATATCGTGTGCCGTATTCCGGATTGTTAGGGTCATTAAAACGCTGTGCAAAAGCGTTGCTGACGAAGTTATCCGGTGCGTCATTGCGGTCAAGATAGACACGGGTCTCTACGACGGCAAGGTTGCCGTCAAAGGTGCAGATCTTCTTGACGATCTTTCCGGTGGGATTGCAAAGTCGGAACCACATCTTGCGATATTGTACATCGAGGTACAGTGATTCCTGCCCGTTTGCGTCTTGGATCGTCCTTGCGTATTGCTTGGGATCGAATCCTTCCACCGCGAAGAGCCTCCGCTCCCAATTTTGTTTTGGAAACTTTGATCTGACATCATCGTTGTTGCTTTCCGAAGCCAAATCGGGTCCGGCAGCTTGCCGGTTCAGTTCTGTTGTTGCCATTTTTGAACTCCTTCTTTCTGAAAAAATATATTAAAAAAGAGCGTCAACGAAAGACTTGTCTTTTCGATATGTCTTTGTTGACGCTCAATTTTACAGAGAAAACAAAAAAGGACTGCTGTTTCATTCTTTCTGAACGAACAACAGTCCTGTTATTTATATGATTATCTTTCTGCTGATGGGTACAACGCACCCATACCGTATGCCGCACGAAGCGACAGCATTTCTTGCTATACCAACGATATAGCTGTAAGCACCTCAAGCGTTAGCATGATATGGTACTGATCTGAAACCGTCCAACTAAAGCCGGACACATCTTAGAAAAGATGATCTGAATATTAACTGTGCATATTATAAGGCGTAAACGGTGGCTTGTCAATAGGATAGTAATCGCAAATAAAACATGCAGGGTATCTTTGCTGGATACACTGCCATAAACTGATCATTATAGAGTTTTCAGGAAAGCCAGAAGTGCGTCACTGCGGTTTGACGGCATCGAGCGATAACAGTCCAGAAGCTCCTTTTCCGAAGCGGTGACATATGATACTGTTTCGTCTTCATTCAGAAGCTCGGACAAGGTTATACCAAAAGTTTTGGCTATACGATCGATCGTATCAAGAGAGGGATTGCGGTCGCCGCGTTCCAGATCTCTGATGTGTGTCTCGGAAACACCGGATTCCTGTGATAGCTTATATACGCTGTAACCCTTCGCCGTGCGGAGCTTTTTCAGCCGGCTTGCAATATCCATACGCTCATCTCTTCCGTTCAATACTGCAACTCCAATTATATTACAGGACAACGCAAAAATTCAGTTATGTATTGCGTTGAACATACAACTATATTGCGTTATAATATAGGAAATATTGCGTTGAACGGTGGTTTTTCAAATGGAGATCAGAGCAGCCTGCTTTTTCGGTCATAGAGACGTAACGCATGACATAAGAGCGAAACTCCAATTCATTATCGAACAGCTAATAACAGAAGAACAAATCAACAGCTTCTACGTAGGACATCAGGGACAATTCGACAGTATGGTATATTCCGTTCTGAAAGAACTGAAAGCGAAATATCCGCAAATCAGATACACTGTTGTTCTTGCGTATATGCCTGATGAACATACAAAAGAAGTATACGGCGAGAATACTTTATATCCGGACGGACTTGAAACGGTGCCAAGACGGTTTGCTATTTCAAAGAGAAACGATTGGATGATCCAGCACTCAGATTATGCGGTGTGTTATGTGCATAAGATCACGGGCGGTTCGGCGAAGTTCAGGGAGAAGGCGGAGAAGAAGGGTTTGAAGGTTATTGATGTGCAATAAATTGTACGTCTGATTACAAGAGTAATTTGAGTATTGATATTTTATTTGTGAATGGTATAATAGAATAAATAGAAAAATGATGCGCTGAGAATATAAATATGTTGAAAATACAAAATTTCAGGCACAGTTTGGCCTGTAATACAGGAGGATATTTTTATGGCTGATAAAACCAACGCCAATATCGGCTTTGAAAAGCAATTATGGGATGCTGCCTGCGTCCTGTGGGGACATATACCGGCTGCGGAATATAGAAAGGTTATCATAGGGCTTATTTTTCTGCGTTATATTTCGGCAGCATTTGACAAGAGATATCAGGAGCTTGTAGAGGAAGGCGACGGTTTCGAGGATGACCGTGACGCTTATACTATGGACAATGTTTTCTTCGTGCCGGAGAAGGCTCGCTGGAGCACCATTGCCGCCGCCGCTCATACAGCAGAGATTGGTACTGTCATTGATGATGCGATGAGAGCAATCGAAGCCGAGAACAAGACGCTTAAAAATGTCCTTCCCAAAAATTATACAAGTCCTGATCTTGACAAGCGTGTTCTGGGCGATGTAGTAGATATTTTTACAAACAATATAGACATGAGCAATATCACCGAAAGCGAAGATTTGCTCGGACGCACTTATGAATACTGTATCGCTCAGTTTGCGGAAAAAGAGGGCGTCGGCGGCGGTGAATTCTATACCCCGTCAAGTGTTGTAAAAACCCTCGTTTCTATCCTGCGTCCGTTTGATAACTGTCGTGTGTACGATTGCTGCTGCGGCAGCGGCGGTATGTTCGTGCAGAGTGCAAAGTTCATTCAGGCACATTCCGGCAAGCGAGGTGCCATTGCAGTTTACGGTCAGGAAGCTAATGCAGATACATGGAAGATGGCTAAAATGAATATGGCTATCCGTGGAATTGATGCAGATTTCGGTCCATATCAGGCAGATACCTTTACCAACGATCTGCACCCTACACTGAAAGCTGATTTTATACTTGCAAATCCGCCTTTCAATTATCATCCCTGGAATCAGGAAAAGCTCCTTGATGATGTTCGTTGGAAGTATGGCATCCCACCTGCCGGCAATGCCAACTATGCATGGATACAGCACATGATACATCATCTTGCACCAAGCGGCAAGATCGGTCTTGTACTGGCTAATGGTGCATTGTCCACACAGTCAAGCGGCGAGGGCGAAATACGTAAAAAGATCATAGAAGATGATTTGATCGAAGGCATCATCGCCATGCCGACACAGCTTTTCTACAGCGTTACGATTCCTGTCACGCTGTGGTTCATTACGAAAGGCAAAAAGCAGAAAGGCAAGACTCTGTTTATCGATGCCCGCAAGATGGGACACATGGTTGACCGCAAGCACAGAGATTTCACAGACGAGGATATACAGAAATTAGCTGACACATTCGAGGCTTTCCAGAACGGAACGCTTGAGGATGTCAAGGGCTTCTGTGCCGTTGCTACTATACAGGATATTGCAAAACAGGACTATATTCTGACACCCGGACGCTATGTCGGCATTGAAGAACAGGAGGATGACGGCGAGCCATTCGAGGAAAAAATGGCAAGGCTGACGGCTGAACTTTCGGGAATGTTCCAAAAATCGCATGAACTTGAAAACGAGATAAGAGAGAAGTTAGGGGCGATTGGGTATGAAATTTGAAACTTTGAAGTTTTCAGATGTTACCATTAATTATGACAAAAAAAGAATTCCTCTTTCTACAATGGAACGCATTAAAAGACAAGGTAAATATAGATATTATGGAGCACAGGGAATAATTGATTATATTGATGATTATATTTTTGATGGTAAATTTTTGCTTATTGCAGAGGACGGTGAAAATCTTAAGTCAAAAAAACAAAACATCGCTCAAATCGCCAAAGGAAAATTTTGGGTCAATAATCACGCACATATAGTTCAATGTAATGATAAATGCCGTTTAGAGTATCTTTGTTTCTTGCTGAACTCCATGGAATTATCAGGATATATTACAGGTTCAGCACAACCTAAATTATCACAATCAAATATGAATAGTATTTCACTTATTATTCCATCAGTTGAAACTCAGGATCTGATTCTTTCAGTTATTTTACCAATAGAACAAAAAATCGCCCTCAACACAGCAATAAACGAGAATTTACAGGAGCAGGCGTTAGCACTTTTCCGTCAGTTTTTCATGGATTTTGCACCATATGGCGGTGTTGCTCCTTCTGACTGGACAGAAGTATCGCTGGATGATGTGTGTACCCGAATAACTGATGGATCACACTATAGCCCTGCAGATGTTCCTGATTCTCCGTATCCTATGTATTCCGTCAAGGATATGGAAACATATGGTTTCAATTCTTCGTCCTGTAAGCATATTTCGGAGGAAGATTTCCGAAAAATGCAAAAGGGCGACTGTGTTCCGCTACTCAATGACATCTTAGTTGCAAAAGACGGCAGCTATCTGAAGGAGATATTCATCTGCTCCGAAGAAAAAGATGAAGCTATACTTTCGTCCATCGCTATTTTTAGACCAGATACAAAAATCATAATGCCGGAGATTCTCCTATATCTCCTTAAGCAGCCTTCCATCCGCAAAGATGTAGGCGATAACTATGTTTCCGGCTCGGCATTGCCAAGAATAGTCCTTAAGGACTTCAAGAAATACCGTTTTATGCTTCCTCCGATGGACGAGCAACTGAAAATCGGTTCTGTTCTTCACGCAATTAGGATGCAAACAAAGGCAAATATTGACGAAATACAGTGCTTGTCATCCACGAGAGATGCATTACTACCCAAGCTGATGTCCGGCGAACTTGATGTTTCCAACCTCGACCTTTAAGCCACTAAATTCTCGTTTGAATTTGAGTAACGACATTTAATAGAATAATCCCCCTGAAAAGGGTCTACGATAAAAACAACACAAAGGAGTGAAAACTATGCCCGGATTTTATACAGAAGCGGATTATGAAAACTCTATAATAGAGCTGTTTCAGAACATGGGCTATAGCCATGTCTATGGTCCCGATGTTGACAGAGATTTTTACAATCCTCTCTACGAGGAAGAACTGACCGCAGCACTGTACCGTCTGAATCCGACAATGCCGGAGGATGCTATTGCAGACGCTCTGTATAAGCTGAAAAACTTTGAAAATGCCGAGCTTGTCCAGAAAAATGCTGTCTTTATGGACTATATCCAGCACGGCGTTGAGGTGCGCTATTTTGTAAAGGGCGAGGAACGCTCCGGGCTTGTGTATCTTGTGGATTATCAGAATCCCGACAACAACTCCTTTATCGCTGCCAATCAATGGACGTTTATTGAAAACAGCAATAAGCGTCCGGATGTAATTCTGTTCCTCAACGGTCTGCCTGTTGTGCTGGTGGAGCTGAAATCCCCCTCCAGAGAGGAAACGGATGCTTCCGAAGCCTATACGCAGATACGGAACTATATGCACGAGATACCGTCCATGTTTATCTATAACTGCATCTGTGTGATGAGCGACCATCTGACCTCCAAAGCCGGAACGATCACCTCCGGCGAGGATCGCTTTATGGAGTGGAAAACGAAGGACGGCAGCTACGAAAACACCCAGTACGCACAGTTTGATACATTCTTTGAAGGCATCTTTCAGAAGGAGCGTCTGCTTGACATTATAAAGAACTTTATCTGTTTTTCAAATGAGGGTCTGAAACAGGTAAAAATTCTTGCCGGATATCATCAGTATTTTGCGGTCAATAAAGCGATCCAATCCACGGTGCGTGCCACGGAAACGGACGGAAAGGGCGGCGTGTTCTGGCATACACAGGGCAGCGGAAAATCGCTGTCGATGGTCTTTTACGCTCACGGCTTGCAGGAGGCACTTGACAGCCCGACTATCGTTGTGCTGACCGACCGCAACGACCTTGACGATCAGCTTTTCGGACAGTTTGCAAAGTGTAAGAATTTTCTCCGGCAGGAGCCGATGCACGCCGAAAGCCGGGAACATCTGAAATCTCTGCTGGATGGCAGACAGGCAAACGGTATTATTTTTACCACAATGCAGAAATTTGAGGAATCTCATGAGCCGCTGTCAGAACGCAGAAATATTGTTGTTATGGCAGACGAGGCACACCGCGGACAGTACGGACTCAAGGAAAAAGTCGATGCAGAAACAGGTAAAATCAAGGTCGGCACGGCTCGTATTATCCGCAACAGTCTGCCGAATGCTACATATATTGGCTTCACAGGTACGCCTATCTCTATGAAGGACAGAAGCACCCGTGAGGTTTTCGGCGATTATATTGATGTTTACGATATGACACAGGCTGTCGAGGACGGTGCGACCCGTCCGGTTTATTACGAAAGCCGTGTTATCAAGTTGAAACTGGATGAAGCTACTCTCCGCCTGATAGATACAGAGTATGATATAATGGCAAATAATGCTGACCCGGAGGTGATTGCCAAAAGCAAGAAGGAACTCGGTCAGATGGAAGCCATTCTCGGAAACGAGCAGACGATCGTATCTCTTGTGGATGATATTCTTGACCATTACGAAAACTACCGTGCTGATCTGCTCACGGGCAAGGCTATGATCGTAGCCTATTCCCGTGCAATTGCTATGAAAATTTATAACCGCATTCTGAAGCTGCGCCCCTCCTGGACGGAAAAGGTCGCTGTTGTTATGACTGAAAGCAACAAAGACCCGGAGGAGTGGCGGTCTGTTATCGGCAACAAACGGCACAAGGACGAGCTTGCAAAGAAGTTCAAGGATAATGACAGCCCTCTGAAAATTGCGATTGTTGTTGATATGTGGCTGACAGGCTTTGATGTACCCTCTCTTGCCACAATGTATGTCTATAAGCCGATGAAGGGCTATAATCTGATGCAGGCGATTGCTCGTGTCAACCGTGTTTTCGGTGACAAGGAGGGCGGTCTTGTTGTCGATTATGTCGGCATTGCGGCAGCACTAAAAGAAGCAATGAACGACTATACCTCCCGTGATAAGAAAAATTACGGCGATACCGATGTTGCAAAAGTGGCATATCCGAAGTCCTTAGAGAAACTTTCCATCTGCCGCGATATTTTTCACGGCTACGATTATTCCATGTTCACCACAGGCACCGATCTCCAACGCTCTAAAGCTATCAGCGGTGCAGTCAACTTCATTGTTGCAGTAGATAAAAAACGAGAACGTGAGGATTTCCTGAAAGAAGCTCTGCTTCTGCGGCAGGCATTGTCCCTGTGTTCTTCCCTTGCAGAAGAATCACTGAGAATTGAAGCTGCCTTTTTTGAATCTGTGCGTGTACTTGTTATGCGCCTTATGAATCAGGGCGAGGGCAAGAAAATCTCTCTGCCGGAAATGAATGCAAGGATAAATGCACTTTTGGAGCAAAGCATAAAAAGCGATGGAGTTATCAATCTTTTCTCCGATGTATCACAGGAGTTTTCCCTCTTTGATCCGAAGTTCCTTGAAGAGATAGGAAAAATGAAGGAAAAGAACCTCGCTGTCGAGTTGCTTAAAAAGCTAATCGCAGAACAGGTGCAGATCTACCGCCACACCAATGTTGTCAAGTCTGAAAAGTTCAGCGAGATCATACAGCAAGCCATGAACCGTTACCTTAACGGTATGCTGACTAACGAAGAGGTTATTCAGGAGCTTCTGAATCTTGCCAAACAAATTGCTGCTGCCCAGAAGGAAGGAGAGCAGTTAGGTCTGACCGCTGACGAGCTTGCATTTTATGATGCACTTACAAAACCGCAGGCAATCAAAGATTTCTACGAAAACGAGGAGCTTATTGCCATTACGAAGGAGCTTGCAGATACACTCCGTAAGAACCGTACCATCGACTGGCAGAAGCGTGACAGTGCAAGAGCCAAAATGCGTATGATGATAAAGAAATTGCTCAAAAAGCACCGCTACCCTCCGGAAGGTATGGATGATGCCGTGCAGACAGTCATGACACAGTGTGAGCTGTGGACGGATAATACAGACTTTAGCGATACTTAAAAGAAGAGAAAAAGAGAGTACAAATAAATTTATTGTCTAAAACAAGAATTATCATTGACAAAGCAAGCATAAGCAATTATAATATACGCAGTTAACATTTATTCCATTTGCATCACGCAAGTGTGCCCAACCTGGCTTTGGGCGGTTTCAGATTAACACCATATCAGGCTGTGCTTGAGGTGTTTGAAGCTGTATTATGCGATACAGCAAGAGTTTATCGCCTTGTGCGATTTTGACAGCAGGGGTATTCCTGCAATTCAGAAAGAAAATAAGTGCGTCTGCACACAACGAGGACTGTTAGTTCGTTCAGAAAGAATGGATTAACAGTCCTTTTTTTGCGTTTTATGGTAATTACGGGTATAACCGCCCGTTTTTATAAAAAATCTATTACAGAAAGAGGTAATCAACAATGCTTCAACTCACTGCGATCGGGCGACTGACGAAGGAACCCGAGATCAAGCAAAACAAAAGCGGAAAGGAATTTGTCGTATTCGATCTGGCTGTCAACAAAGGCTACGGAGAAAATCAGACAACGACCTACGTTTCCTGCTGTGCGGGCAACTTTTTGGTTAGTCCCCTCAGCAAAGCGAAGAAAGGCTCCGTGCGATGCGTTCCTAACTGAAAAGGTTAGGCACTAATAAAAGAACGTAACAGTTTGAATATTAGGAGAACTGATAATTCGAGTAAGTGGAATGAAGGAGTAACGACCTGAAACGCTCCCCCTAATACTCCGATTGGCGTTGACAGGAATGTCATGGTCAAAAGCTCGGTGAAGTCGGCAGAGAGCAACCCAAACAGATAATGCTGTGGAAAGTGTCCCAGAGGTGGGATATGTTGCCTATATGCCGGGGGTCTATAAAATAGCTATGGTGAGAATGTCCATAAAAGGGTTGACGAACTTGTGAAGGTACGGGTCTAAATTTCTGGTACGCAGAAATGTGTATCTACTTGGAAAAGTAGTTAGTGTGGTTGAGTAAAAATGAAGCCCATGAAAAACCATATAGTGTTACAGGCACTATCAAGCTAACAGGCTCAGAACAAGCACCTAAAGCTATATGCAAAGATAGAATTATCGGAACGCAGAAAACAGTGAAACGCCTCATCAGGCGGTGGTGTCGAAACATATAAGCACCTTAAATCACTGTGAGAGTAGTGGCACGACCTATGAAGCTCTTGTAATGAGAGTGGAGGAATAGCCACAAGTCGTAAATGTTTAAGTAGTTATAGGTAAATCAGCTCATAGCTTCGAGTATGACAAAGAAAAACAAATCCGAAAGGAGGAGTTGCCTATGACAAAAGTTACGAGATTACGCCATAACGAGTATTACAGTATGCAGAAAACTTTTGATAAGCTGTATGCAGGTAGTAAACAAGGAAAAGTATTTGAAAACCTTATGGAGCTCATTACTCGACCCGAAAACATAAAGCTTGCGTACAGAAACATCAAAAGAAACAAGGGCAGTAATACAGAGGGCACAGACGAATGTACCATTGAAGACATTAAAACACTAATTACAGAAAACTACGTCGAAATGGTACAAAGAAAGTTAAAACATTACCAACCAAAACCTGTTAGAAGAGTAGAAATTCCGAAGCCCAATGGGAAAATGCGTCCCCTTGGCATACCTACCATAATTGACAGATTAGTCCAGCAATGTATCCTGCAAGTGTTAGAGCCTATCTGTGAAGCCAAATTTCACGAAAGAAATAATGGCTTCAGACCAAACAGGTCAACGGAGAATGCAATAGCGCAATGCTATAAAATGATACAACAGCAAAATCTACATTTTGTGGTTGATATAGACATCAAAGGCTTCTTTGATAATGTCAATCATAATAAATTAATCAGACAAATATGGACAATGGGTATAAGGGATAAGCAACTTATCTGCATAATCAAAGTTATGCTCAAAGCACCGATAATAATGCCTGATGGAAAAATAGAATATCCTGAGTGTGGAACCCCACAGGGAGGCTTATGCAAAGCTCGGCATAAGCCTCCTTATGCCGAGCAAGATATTATGCGGAGAAAAGCTGATTTACAGGCATATATACTACATTTTCAAAATAATAACTCCGCATAATAAATCACTT
>Ga0256407_10011261_pt1 | contig 12415 bp, 8 predicted proteins | sample RumenRJG_04DNA_FD_193489 | JGI IMG/M metagenome (GOLD analysis project Ga0256407, IMG submission 193489) | Bovine rumen microbial communities from Lethbridge, Alberta, Canada - RJG_04 | ecosystem: Host-associated > Mammals > Digestive system > Stomach > Rumen | place: Canada: Alberta | collected... | reverse complement strand
ATGGCGGCGGTGGGCTACCTGCTCGGCTGCGCCAACGGCGCGATCCTGACCTCGAAGATCTTCTATCGCGACGACGTGCGCAATCATGGCAGCGGCAACGCGGGGCTGACGAACTTCTATCGCACCTACGGCGCGAAGCTGGTGCTGTGCGTCATCGCGGTGGACATGCTCAAGGCGGTCATCGCCGTGGAGCTGGGCGGCGCGATCCTCGGCGGGGCGCTGGGGAAGTATTTCATGGGCTTTTTCTGTATGCTGGGGCACATGTTCCCCGCGCCGTACCACTTCAAGGGCGGCAAGGGCATCCTCAGCAGCGGTACGCTGCTGCTGTGCCTTGACTGGCGCATTGCGCTGGCGGGCTGGGGCGCGTTCCTGATCCTGGTGATCTTGACGCGCTATGTGTCGCTGGGCAGCGTCGCGGCTGCGGCGAGCCTGCCGATCTCTACATTTTTTGTCTATCGCTCCGCGGTGAGCTTCCCGTGGATCATGCTCCTCGGCACGCTGATCGGCGGCATGGTCATCTGGGCGCACCGAGCCAACATCGGACGGCTGCTGAGCGGCACGGAGAGCAAATTCACGTTCCACAAGGGGGAGAAGAAGTCATGAGAGCCATGGTACTCGGCAGCGGCGGCTGGGGTACGGCGCTGGCCATCGCGCTGCGCGACAACGGTCACGCGGTCACCCTCTGGTCGCATAACGCGGACAAGGCCGCGGCGATGCAGCGGTCCAGAGAGAACCCTCTCTTAAAGGGCGTTGAAATTCCGCCGGAGATCGAGATTTCCGGCGATATGACGCGCTTGCGTGACGCGGAGTTGGTGGTGTCCGCCACACCGTCCTTTGCCCTGCGGGAGACCGCGCGCAAGGCCGCGCCGTATCTTCCCGCCGACGCGCTGGTGGTGTCGGTGACGAAGGGCATCGAGCCCAAGACCCATCTGCGCATGTCGCAGGTGGTGCGTCAGGAGACGGGACATGATCACATCGTGGCGCTCTCCGGGCCGTCCCACGCCGAGGAGGTGGCGCGGCGCATCCCCACGGGCTGCGTGGCGGCGTCGGAGTCCCAGGCGGATGCGGAGGCGGCGCAGCGGGCGTTCATGAACGAGGCGTTTCGCATCTACACCCACGACGATGTGGTGGGCGTGGAGCTGTCCGGTGCGCTCAAGAACGTTATCGCGCTGTGTTGCGGCATCTCCGACGGCTGCGGCCTCGGCGACAACACCAAGGCGCTGCTGATGACCCGTGCGCTCACCGAGATGTCCCGTCTGGCGGAAAAGCTGGGCGGACGGCGCGACACGCTGGCGGGCCTCGCGGGCGTGGGCGATCTGATCGTCACCTGCACCTCCATGCACTCCCGCAACCGCCGCGCGGGTATCCTGATCGGTCAGGGCAAGAGCGCGGAGGAGGCCATGAAAGAGGTCGGCGCGGTGGTGGAGGGCTGGTACGCCTGCCAGAGCGCCAAGGAGCTTTCCGACGAGCTGGGCGTGAGCATGCCGATTTGCAGCGCGGTCTACGCCGTGCTGTTCAAGGGTATGGACGTGAAGGACACCGTCCGCACACTGATGGGCCGCCTCCCGAAGCGGGAGAGCGAGAGCTGCTGGATATAAGAAAAGCTCATATTCAGCTCGCTTCTCGGCTTTTGAGCGTGTGCTCCCAAACGTGCTCCCAAAGTATTTCAAGCCTGTTGAATCGCCTCGAGAAAATACAAAAAACTCTTGATTTTCTATCGAAAACCAAGAGTTTTTTGGTACGCCGTGAGGGATTCGAACCCCCGGCCTTCTGGTCCGTAGCCAGACGCTCTATCCAGCTGAGCTAACGGCGCAAACGTTGCTGTCCAACAGACAGCTTAGATAATATAGCACACTGTTCAGCAAAATGCAAGAGGAAATTTCAGATTTTTTCAAATTCTTCTCTGAACAGTGTGCAAGTTCCGATTATGCGAGGCTCTGCGCCTGCCGGAGCGCGGAGTAGGCGCCGTTCTTTGCCATCAGTTCATCGTGCGTGCCCTGCTCGATGATCCGCGCGCCCTCGACCACCGCGATGCGGTCGGCGCTGCGGATGGTGGAGAGCCGGTGGGCGATGATGATGCTGGTGCGGCCCTCGCTCAGCTCGTCCAGACTCTCCTGAATGCGCTGCTCGGTCACGCTGTCCAGCGCGCTGGTCGCCTCGTCGAGAATGAGGATCGGCGGGTTTTTTAGAAACACCCGCGCAATGGAGATGCGCTGCTTCTGCCCGCCGGAGAGCATCACGCCGCGCTCGCCGATGAAGGTGTCGTAACCGTCGGGCATCGCCATGATCTCACTGTGGATCTGCGCTTTCACCGCCGCGCGGACGACCTCCTCGTCCGTGGCGTCGGGGCGGCCGTAGCGGATGTTTTCCCGCACGGTGCCGGCGAACATGAACACGTCCTGCTGGATGATGCCGATGGAGCGGCGCAGACTCTCCTGCGTCAGCTCCCGCACGTCGTTGCCGTCGACGCTCACGCTGCCCGAGGACACGTCATAAAACCGCGGCAGCAGGTGGCAGAGCGTGGTCTTGCCGCCGCCGGAGGGACCGACCAGCGCAAAGCGCTCGCCCGCGTGGATCGTGAGGTTCACGTCCGTCAGCACCTCGGTGCCGTCCTGATAGTGGAACGAAACGTTGTTGTAGTGTATTTCACCCTTAGCGCCGGTCAGCTCACGCGCGTCGGGCGCGTCCGCCACCTCGGGGCGGGTGCGCATGATCTCCAGAAAGCGGGAGAAGCCCGCGCTGCCCTGGGTGTACTGCTCCATGAACTGCACCAGCTTGCGGACGGGGGAGAGAAACGCCGAGACATAGAGCGTAAAGGTCACGAGGTCGATATAGTCCATCTCGCCGCGCATGATGAGAAAGCCGCCCATACCGATGACCGCGACCTGCATGACGCCGGTGGAGAACTCCATGCCGCTGTTGAAGAGGCCCATCGCCTTGTAGTAGCCCTTTTTGGCGGTCTTAAAGAGGTCGTTGCTGCGGTCGAACTTCTGCTGCTCCTCGCTCTCGTTGGCGAACGCCTTCGCCGTGCGGATGCCGCTGATGCCGCTCTCGATCGTCGCGTTGATCTCGGCGGTCTTCTTGCGCAGCTCGACGCTCGCCTGCTTCATCCGCACGCGTTGGCGGGCGGTAAACCACAGGCACGGCGGGAGGATCACCAGCAGCGTCAGCGCCAGCTCCCAGCGGATGGTGAACATGACGATCAGCGCGCCGACGAGCGTCACGGTGCAGATGATGAGGTTTTCCGGCCCGTGGTGGGCAAGCTCTGTGATGTCAAAAAGATCGTTGGTCACGCGGGAGAGCAGCGCGCCGGTGCGGTTGTGGTCAAAGAAGCTGAAGCTCAGCGTCTGCATATGCGCGAACACATCGCGCCGCATATCTGCCTCCACCAGCACGCCCACACCGTGACCGACGACGGTGATGACATAGTACAGCAGTCCCTTGAGAATGTACGCCGCCAGCATGATCGCCACCACGGCAAAGAACGCGCCGAACAGCCGCTGCGGCAGCAGGTGCTGCATGGCGCTGCGGGAGACAAAGGGGAAGATGAGATCGATGGCGGACACCGCCACCGCACACGCCATATCAATGGCAAAGGGCTGCCAGTGGGGGCGGAAATAGGATAAAAAGATCGGGAGGGGCTTGCGATCAAAATCAGTTTTCATGGTCAGCCTCCTTATTGCGAGTAGTATCATAATGCCTATTGAATAAACCGCAAAGCGGTTTATTCGCAGGGCGAAGCCCTGCAGTTCGTCAAATCCGCAGGAGTTTGACGAATTCAGTCATTATGACAACGCGTTTTCAGGAAAAGCAACTGATTGCTTTTCCTGAAGTGCAAGGTTTTGAAAGCATACGCTTTTAAAACCTTGCACATGAACAAATCCTGACGCCCTTGAACGCTTTGCTTTTCAAGGGCTTTGGATTTGTTCAGTACGCATTATCATAATGGGAGCTGCGAGGCAAGTCAATAGATAAAGTTGACGAATTCGTGCAAAACCGCTATAATGATTTCACTTTTGCAAGGGAGACCGCCTATGTTCATCGGCTTTTTCTATTTGCTGCGCGCCCACGGCTTCGGCGTGTCCGTCAACGAGTGGATGACGCTGACCGAGGCGCTGACGCTGGATCTCCAGCACACCAGCCTGACGGGGTTTTATCAGCTCTGCCGGGCGGTGCTGGTACACAGTGAGGCGGATTACGATAAATTTGATAAGGTGTTCCTCGAATACTTCGACGGTATCCCCTTTGAGGACGAGTTGCCGGAGGAGCTGCTGCGCTGGCTCGACCATCCGGAGCAGATGCTCGCGGATTACCGCGCGTTTCTCCGAACGCAGGGCTACGACGAAAAGAGCATCGACGAGATCCTCAAAATGTTTGAAGAGCGGCTCAAGGAGCAGAAGGAGGAGCACAACGGCGGATCCTACTGGATCGGCACGGGCGGGTTTTCCAGCTTCGGCAACAACGGACATTCGCCGCAGGGCATCCGTGTCGGCGGCGTGAGCCGACACCGCCGCGCGTTTCAAGTGGCGGGGGAGCGCCGGTTCCGTGATTTCCGCAAGGACAACATCCTCGACATCCGTCAATTCCAGATGGCATTCCGCCTGCTGCGGCAGTATTCCGACCAGAGCCTCGGGGACAAGACCGAGTTCGACGTGGACGGCACGATCCGCGAGACCTGCGACAACGCGGGAACGCTCAAGATCCGGTACAAGCGCCCGCGGCGCAATACGGTCAAGGTGCTGATGCTGATGGACTCCGGCGGCTCGATGGAGTACTGGTCGCGGCTGTGCTCGATGCTCTTTCAGGCGGCGGAGCGCGCGAACCAGTTCAAGGAGCTGCACGTCTACTACTTCCACAACTGCATCTATTCCTCGGCCTACACCGACCCGCGCATGTACCGCGCCCACGCGGTGCCGACGGAGTGGCTGCTCAAAAACTTCGGCAGCGAGTACAAGGTGATCCTCGTGGGCGACGCGCTCATGGACATGTACGAACTGACCGGCAAGCGCTGGTATTACGGCGCGACGCAGGAGCAGGCGCTCTCGGGCTATGACTGGCTCAAGTGCTTTAAAGAGCAGTACGACCATTTGGTGTGGCTCAATCCGGAGGGGGAGCCGTCGTGGGGCCCGTACTGGGGCCAGAGCTATGGCGTGATCCAAAAGCTGATCGACATGTACCCGCTCACCGTGGACGGCTTGGAGCAGTCCATGAAAAAGCTGCTGGTGAACCGCTGAGCCGCCGCGGGCATAAAATGGCGCGGGAGGCTTGCAATTCTTCTTGTCATACAGTATAATCTGCCCGGACTCTGAACGTTTTGGAGGCATTTGATATGGATAAAAACAAGCGGAGCGAGATCATCCGCGCGTCCGCACTGACGATGGCGGGGCAGTACAACGCCGCGACGCTTCCGATGTACGGCGACGCGCTGCGCCTGCCCAACCGCAAGGCGATCATTGAGATCATTCGGCTGTTCCAGAAGCTCCTGTTCCCGGTCTACTACGGCGAAAAGCACCTCTTAAAGCTGCCGCCGGAGCAGTACAGCGCGCTGCTGATGGAGCAGATCTTCGACGCGCTCTCGGCACAGGTCGCGATGACCATGGAGGACGATGGCCGCGCCCGGGAGATCACCGGCGCGCTGCTCACGCGTATGCCGGAGCTCCAGCGCCTGCTGCAAAAGGATCTGGAGGCGTTTTTCGAGGGCGATCCCGCGGCGCACAACCGCGAGGAGGTCGTGCTCTCGTACCCCGGCTTTTTTGCTATCTTCATCTATCGCATCGCCCATGAGCTATACGTCCGCGACGTGCCGATGATCCCGCGCATCATGACCGAGTACGCCCACGCGGGCACGGGCATCGACATCAACCCCGGCGCCACGATCGGAGAATACTTCTTCATCGACCACGGCACCGGCATTGTCGTTGGCGAGACGAGCATCATCGGCAACCACGTCAAGATCTATCAGGGCGTGACGCTGGGCGCTTTCTCGCCCGCAGGCATGCAGAGCGTACCCGGCGAGCGCCGCCACCCGAAGGTGGGCGACAATGTGACGATCTACGCCGGCGCGACGCTTCTCGGCGGGGGCACGGAGATCGGCGACAACGTGGTGATCGGCGCGAACGCCTTCGTCACCACCTCGGTGGAACCGAATACCACGGTTTCCATCAAAAAGCCGGAGATGACCTTCCGGGGCAAAAAGGGATAAAAAGGACAAAAGAGGACTGGCCGTCGGTCAGTCCTCTTTTGGCGTGCAATTAGGGGGTGTTAACACGCCCTAAGATATAGTCAGTGGACACATTGTAATAATTTGCAAGCGATAGAAGATGTCGAATAGGAAGTTCGTTTGCGCCGCGCTCATATCGGGCGTACATAGTCTGCGAAGTTCCTAACACTTTTGCAATTTCACTTTGTGTCTTATCGTGATCCTCCCGCAAATCACGCAATCTCCGTTGATAATCCATATCGCATCCTCCCTGATGCGATATTGTAGCCAGTAAAGATGTTTACTATTTACTTTAGTAAATATCTTTATTAAAATTGAGCTATTTTAGAGAACGTGTGGAGAAATGTTATGAATAATCGAGAGAGGTTGATTATCATAGGAGCTGGCGGTCATGGAAAAGTTGTTGCTGACATAGCGGAGCAGGTAGGGTATTCATCTATTGTTTTTTTGGATTCAGGCAGAAAAACAGAATGGGCATCTCATCCAGTGCTTGGGGAAGAAAAAAGGTTCAGGAACTTGAGGGGGATGTGATTGTAGCGATTGGAAACGCTAAGGTGCGACGCAAAAGTCAAGAGTCTGTTGATGAGCGAAGACTTGCTAGGGACGTATATTGGAGTTCCCGCTGTTAAAAAGGGATAAAAATAAAGGGCTGGCGTAACGCCAACCCTTTATTTTTACTTTACAGCAGCAGAATGCCCTTTTCCTCGCAGGTCTTGCGGGTCTCCTCGTCCCACATGCTCACCTGCACCTCGCCGATGTGCGCTGTGCCGATGAGCAGCATGCACACGCGGCTCTGACCGATGCCGCCGCCCATGGTCAGGGGCAGCTCGCCGCCCAGCAGCATCTTGTGGAACGGCAGGGCGCGGCGATCGTCGCAGCCCGCCAGCGTCAACTGGCGATCCAGAGACTCCTCGTCCACACGGATGCCCATGGAGCTGATCTCAAAGGCACGCTCGAGCAGCGGATTCCAGTAGAGAATGTCGCCGTTGAGCTCCCAGTCGTCGTAGTCAGGTGCGCGGCCGTCGTGCTTGATGCCGGATTTGAGCGTCTTGCCGATCTGCATGAGGAACACGACGCCGTGCTCGCGGCAGATGGCGTTCTCGCGCTCCTTGGGGGTGAGACCGGGGTACATGTCCTCCAGCTCCTGCGTGGTGAGGAAAAACACCTCGCGGGGCAGGCGGTTATGGAGCGACGGGAACGCGATGTTCAGCGCGTCCGCCGTCTCGGTGACGGCGTTCACAATGTCGCGCACCGTGTGCTTTAAGTAGTCGATGTTGCGGTCGCTGCGGTCGATGACCTTCTCCCAGTCCCACTGGTCGACGTAGACGGAGTGGAGATTGTCCAGCTCCTCGTCGCGGCGGATGGCGTTCATATCGGTGACAAGGCCTTTGCCTACGTTGAACTCATAGCGCTTGAGCGCGAGACGCTTCCACTTCGCCAGCGAATGGACGACCTGCCCGTTTTCGCCGACGTCGGGAATGTCAAAGCCGACGGGACGCTCGACGCCGTTCAGATTGTCGTTAAGACCGGAGTTTTCCTCCACAAACAGCGGCGCGGAAACGCGGCGCAGATTCAGCGCGTTGCTCAGGTTCGTCTGGAAATTGCTCTTGATGAACTCGATGGCGCGCTGCATTTCGTAGACAGACAGCGGAGTTTTGTAGCCCTGCGGGATCGTGATTTTGCTCATAGGATCATCTCCTTTGAAAAAATACCCAACTATTATAATATATTCATTCAGAATTTTCAATACCAATTTCACGTCCTGCCCTTGACTTTGGCTATAGCCTGTGCTAACCTAACTGTACTAATACAAATAGTACAGTTAGGGCGGAACTTTTTCTCAAATGTTTCGTCCAACTGACCGGAAAGCGGATTGTAACCAATTCGATACGCTTTTCGGAGAAAAATGTGCTATCATCTGGTTTTGTAGTTTGAAACCACGCAAAGGAAGGAATGGAACCATGGCAGAAGTACAGGAAAAGAAAGCGCCGGAGGCGACCGTCGCGCCGGAAACGCCCGCGGGTTTCTCGGACGCTCCGGCGTTGCCTGTGGCAAAAAAGAAAAAGAAAAACAGAAAAAAGCTGATCCGCCGCATCATTTCGCTGGTGATCGTGCTGGCGCTGATCGCGGGGATCGTGGTTTGGCGCAAGAACAGCGCCGATCAGTCCGGTGCGGCGGAGGTGCTGACGGATTCGGTCTACCGCGGCTCCATCACCAGCATGGTAGAAGGCAGCGGCGCGGCGGTGCCGAAGAACAGCGCCAGCATTACGCTGCTCTCCGACGGACAGGTGCTGGAGGTCTACGTCTCCGAGGGCGACTTCGTCCAGAAGGGCGATCAGCTCTACAGCATTGAAAGCAGCGCCGCGCAGACGGACTACAACAAGGCGGAAAAGGAACTTCGCTCCGCCCAGAAGGAGTACGACAAGCTGTTGGGCGCGTCCAGCGATCTGAACGTTCGCGCGGACTATGCGGGGATCCTGCTGGACGTCGCCACCATCGCGCAGGGCGACGAGGTGACGAAGGGCAGCAAGGTCGCGACGCTGGTGGACAACACCAAACTGCTGTTGCCGCTCTATTTCAGCTATGCCTATGAGGACGTGATTTCCGTGGGTCAGAGCGCGACGGTGTCTATCCCCGTCACCATGGCACAACTGCCCGGCACGGTGCATGAGATCCACAAGGTACAGCGCGTGTCCGCTGAGGGCAGCAAGCTCTTTGAGGTGGTCATCGCGGTGGACAATCCCGGCACGCTGACGGAGAAGATGGCGGCGACCGCGACACTGAATATCGGCGGCGAGACCGTCTATCCCTATGAGCCGGGCGAGCTGAAGTGGTTCCGCTCCACGGCGCTGACGGCGGAGATCGGCGGAAAGTGCGCGTCGCACAAGCTCTACAATTACATGCCCGTCCGCGCGGGGGAGAGCGTCCTGACCCTGACCGCCGAGAGCAGCGAGGACGCGCTGGACAGCGCGGAAGCCCTGGTGGAGCAGGCAAAGGAGAAGCTGGAAAAGGCGCAGAAGAATCTGGACGCGCTCAACGGCGTCGCGCCCATTGACGGCACCGTGCTCTCGCTGGGGATCAGCGCCGGCGAGGAGGCAAAGACCGGCACCGTTGCGGTGAGCATCGCCGACACGTCGACCATGATCGTCAACACCCAGATCGACGAGATGAACGTCTCCTTTGCAAAGGCGGGTATGCCGGTGAACATCACGCTCTGGGAGAACCAGATGACCGGCGTGATCGAGAGCGTCAGCCTCACCGCGGCGGCGAGCGACGGCATGAGCAGCGGCGTGGCACGCTTCCCGATGGTCATTTCCGTGGACAACAGCGAGGGCCTGCTGATGTCGGGCGCTTACGTCAATTACTCCTTCACCGCCAGCCAGAGCGACGACTGCCTGATCGTCCCGATCCAGTGCGTCAAGTCCGCGCAGACGGTGGACGGCGAAAACTGCAAGGTGCTGTTCGTGCAGACCGACGAGCCGCCGGTCAACGACGTGGAGCTTGCCACCGACATGATGGACATTCCCGAGGGCTTCTATCCCGCGGTGGTGGAGATCGGCATCTCCGACAACAACAGCGTGGAGATCAAGTCCGGCGTCGAGGAAGGCACGGTCGTTTATGCCGGCGTCATGCAGAACGACAGCATGGGAATGGGGATGTACTTCTGAGCCATGCTGATTACATTAAAGGACGTATATAAGATCTACGGCGAGGGGCTGGAGAGCGAGGTGCGGGCGCTCAACGGCGTGAGCCTGGAGATCGACTACGGCGAATTTGTCGCCATCGCGGGCCAGTCCGGCTCGGGCAAGTCCACGATGATGAACGTGCTCGGCTGTCTGGATATCCCGACCTACGGGGATTACTTCCTCGCGGGACAGGACGTGTCGGAGCTGGACGACAAGCAGCTCTCGCACATCCGCAACAAGCAGATCGGCTTCATCTTTCAGGGCTACAACCTGATCCCGTCGCTCACGGCGGTGGAGAACGTGGAGCTGCCGCTCATCTATCAGGGCGTGTCCGCCTTCGACCGGCGGGATATGGCGATGGAGGCGCTCGAGCGCGTCGGCCTCGCCGCGCGCGCGAAGCACCACCCCAGCGAAATGTCCGGCGGCCAGCAGCAGCGCGTCGCCATCGCCCGCGCCATCGCGGCGCACCCGCCCATCATCATGGCGGACGAGCCGACGGGCGCGCTGGACTCCAAGACGGGCCTTGAGGTGCTGGCGTTTTTGCAGCAGCTCAACAAAGAGGGCAGCACGATCCTGCTCATCACCCACGACAACGGAATCGCCGCCACCGCGCGGCGCATCGTGCGGCTTTCCGACGGCAGGATCATCGAGGATCACCCGCAGGAGGTGGATTGGCTATGAAATTCGGTCAGGCGGTCAAAATGGCGGTCAAGTCCATCCTCGCGAAGAAGGGCCGCTCGTTCCTCACGATGCTGGGCATCATCATCGGCATCGCGTCGGTCATGACCATCGTCGCCACCGTCTCCGGCTACAACCAGAAGATGATGGAGGCGTTCGAGGCGCAGGGCACCAACAAGATCACGGTCTCGCTCTACCTCAACAGCGGCGAGAGCGGCTTTGAGAAGGTCTACAACTACTGTCAGGGCCTCGGCGACGACGTGATCGGCGTGACGCCCAACTCGCAGGCGTGGAGCGCCGTTGTGAAATACGGCGCCAAGAATTCGGACACGATGGAATGGCAGGAGCAGCCGCGCGTCTACCTTGGTAGCGACCAGTATTCCAAGGTCAACAGCTTCACCGTCGCGCGCGGGCGCGACCTTACGAAGCTGGACGTGGAGAAATACCATCAGGTCTGCGTGCTCGGCGCGCGGGCGGCAAAGACCTTCTTCGACTATGCCGACCCGCTCAACGAGAATATCATGATCGGCGGCGTGCCGTTCACGGTGGTGGGCGTCTATGCCGAAAAGGACGCGGAGAGCAGCTACTCCGTGGACAGCGTCATCGTCCTGCCCTATACCGCCAGCCGCTTCATGCCGAACGGCGGGGGAGACGTGAGCGGCGAGTGCGCCGTCAAGGTCAAGGATTCCCAGACGATCAATCCGGTCATGCAGCGCATTCAGGCGTATCTGGACGGCGTGACGCAGAACGGCATGTACGGCTATGGCTACGCCTACAGCGAGCAGCAGTGGCAGGATGAGAGCAGCGGCATGCTGACCATGATCTCGGTGGTGCTCGGCGGTATCGCGGGCATTTCGCTGCTCGTCGGCGGCATCGGCATCATGAACATCATGCTCGTCACCGTCACCGAGCGTACGCGGGAGATCGGCATCCGCCGCGCCATCGGCGCGGAGCGCAGCTCCATCGTGGTGCAGTTCCTCGTCGAGGCGGCGATGATCTGCGGCGTCGGCGGTATCATCGGCATCATCATCGGCTACGGCGGCACGCACCTCGCGGGCAGGCTGCTCTTTGACGGCATGTCGCTCTATCCCTCGCCGGAGATCACGCTGGGCGCGTTCGCGTTCTCCGTATCCCTCGGCATCATCTTCGGTATGTATCCCGCGATCAAGGCGTCCGGCTTGCAGCCGGTGGTGGCCCTCAAGGCGGAATAAGGAGGTTTCCAATGAAAAAGAGAGTTTTTGCGGCGCTGCTGTGCCTCGCGCTGATGGCGTCGCTGGTGCCGGCGGCATTTGCCGCGGGCCTGTATGCGGACGTGACGGATCCGGAGACCGCGCGCAACGCGGAGGTCTTGCGACTGATGGGCGTGATGGAGGGCGACGGCAACGGGCAGTTCCGCCCGAACAGCAGCCTGACCCGCGCGGAGTTCTGCAAGATGGCGGTGGTGCTCAACGGCAAGCGCAGCGTCGTCACGCGCTACGCCAGCCGCACCGTGTTTCCCGATCTGCGCGCGCCCCACTGGGCGACGGGTTATGTGAACTATGCCGCCAGCGCGGACGCGGGGCTGATCCACGGCATGCCGGACGGCACGTTCCAGCCCGACCGTGCCATCACCTACGGCGAGGCGGTTGCGATTCTGATGCGCCGTCTTGGCTACACGGATAAGGACACCGGCGGCATCTGGCCGGACGGTTACATCGCGCTTGCGGGCGAGGCGGGCATGACCAAGGGGCTGAACATCTCCGGCAACGCTCCCATCACCCGCGCGCAGGCGGCGAAGCTGTTTGTCAACGCGCTGACGGCGGAGAATGACGAGGGCAAGAGCCTGCTCAGC
>Ga0256407_10011253_pt1 | contig 12420 bp, 13 predicted proteins | sample RumenRJG_04DNA_FD_193489 | JGI IMG/M metagenome (GOLD analysis project Ga0256407, IMG submission 193489) | Bovine rumen microbial communities from Lethbridge, Alberta, Canada - RJG_04 | ecosystem: Host-associated > Mammals > Digestive system > Stomach > Rumen | place: Canada: Alberta... | reverse complement strand
TAAGATAGAGGGAATGCTGCCGAAGCTGATGAAGATGGTGGAGGGGGAGATGGAGGGGATGAGATAAAGGCCCTACGGACAATCGTAGGGAGCGGTGGCAGAAGAAAAGTGTGATAGAATCGCTGGGCAAGAGACGAAAAGAAAGACCCTGCGGAGAACCACAGGGAACTGGGACGGGGAGTAACGATTATGCCAGAGGTACAATTTCAATATCAACTTGAACATGAGGGGCAGACAATAACATATAATGTCAATCCTCAACATAGGGAGAAAGACAATCCTAATAAAAGTATTTGGATTGTGAAACCTGATGTAGAGTATGCTTGTTTCAAGTTTACCTATGAAAAGGAGTGGGTAGTAGAGAATGAGGCCTGGGGCTTTTTGCTAAATGAGAAAAAGGATTTTGTCTTAATAGGACTTAGTCAAGAAAATGAGGAATTGAAGATTGCCAAATTCAAGAAGAATCCAAATGCGGCAGAATGGCATGGCTATCCATGTAATTATATGGCAAAAAAACAAGATGTTCCGTCAGACACAGTAATGAAAGCGTGGGTAGATGCACAATACATGACAAAGGCAAAAATGTCTAAAATTCAACACCAATTACTATGCAACCTCTGAAGATTTCATTATTAGGCAATTATTATGATTGCCAGCTGTATCGCGGTAGATTGTACTTGTGGACATTTGAGGGCGAATTGCGTATCTATGATTGGGATCAAATAGTTGAGAAGGTCATAGAGCGCAATGGTGACTGGCTGACTTTTCTTTATGGCTTTAAAGACGGAAGGTATCTTTATAACAGTAAGACCAAACGCCTGTTTGAAGATAAAGAATTTAAGGAGATAGTTATTAGACGGTATTCAACTTCATGCAGACGAAAACATGTGTTAACTGAGAAAGATGTTGAGGATTGTCTGATAGGACGGCAATCATCGCCCTCTTCCTCTTTGCCTATTGACACTGAAATATATAATAGTGTGTTGTATTATTCAACGGAGAAAGGATTGTTTAGTGCAACAGCACATAGACCCAAATCAGAAAAATATAAGGTAAGCACTAAGCCAAGAAAGTTATGGGATGCGAGAGTGCTGACCATAACCGCCAACGATTACCCCCAAATGGCAATATCAGCCGGAAGTGACGGGCTATATGAATTCAGACCAGGCATAGAGCACAGAATTCCTGTGCTTCAAGAAATAGAACCTCAGTTATATCGGGTTTCAGAGCGCTTCTCTCTTTTCTCTAATTATATGTATGAAAGCATTTTCAGCTCCTCCAGAAATGGGAATTCATACATTTCAATGTTTAAGCTGGATAGAAACAACAATTCATTCTATCGTGTTTATGAAAAGGAAGTGGAAGAGCGTTCATTTGCTCTTGACTCGCTAAAGGACAAGGCTAATCTAAGTTGGGGTATACGTGATAAAATATATCAAGCATCGGGAGATAAGCTACGAGTATTAAGATTCAATAAGTGGTCGGAGTATTCAAAGGATGATAGACTGAGCGACCTTGGGGTGGTGAATTTAAAGAATTCATCACGTCAAATAAAGGGCGGTGCGGCCTCATTTGGAAATATTCTGGAATATGAGGATCGCCTGGTAGTAATAATGAGCGATAACAAATGCTTCGAGATACCAAACGAGGTGACTAGATGGCGTATTTATCCTCGATCTATTAATTATCTGAATCAGCTACATGTGATATTGGAAGATAGAGTGGATTTCTATTCTTTTAACCATGATTCTAATGTGAATCAGTCCGAGAAGCTTAATGGCATAGAATATTATGTACCGAATTCTGCGAGTGCACGAAGGATTTATTCAGATGTTTTTGATGATTTGTTCGTATGATAGACTTGTTTAAACTGGAAGAGGAGGTGAGAGATCTTATTATGGATTTTCAGGCAAACAAGGAAAAGATAAGATCCTTAATTGCCCAGGTGGCACCAGACTTAAACAAAGAAGTCGGGAAAACGATTATCTATGCAGACATGTTTAGCGGAGACCCTTCAGCACGTAATCATAGATTATCGCTATTTGTGATGATGTATGAAGAGTGCGAGGCGTTGAGAAACTACGCCCCGATGGCATACGACCTTTTTATGGAGGCTTATGTGAACTCCAGCAATATACACAAGCAGCTACAGGATACTCCTTTTGATATTCGTGGATTTCTGGAACAGATACATGAGAAAGTGGATGTGGAATCGAAGCTAAATGATATATCACGACCGTTTTTCGACCAGTTGTCTAATACGTTTGAAGTTTACCGGGGCCTGTCGAAAGCAGAGAAAGATGATGGACGACAGGGCGTGAGTTCGTCATGAGTTGTTTGGACAACCACCAGTATAATGACTATCTGGAGAACATCGGGATTGACATCACCACGGCAGGAGATATAGTCAACTATGAGACCTTAGTTGACAAGTACTTCGCCAAGGCAGACTTTGTGGTGTGTGTAATGAAAACACATCTCTTAGGCGGTTTTGTTGTGTAATGTGATTTTTCTATCTGTTTTTATATGACTCCTCAAGATTTTATTGCTTATTGTAAGGGTTTGCCCTCATTGCCAGTAGGGAAGGATGTTGATGATAGGATTGCTACGCTGTTATTAACATCCGGAACCGACTATGTCACTCAGCGGGAACTGACAAGGCTGAAGGAGTGTCTTTTAGACAAACAGTATATTGAGGGCGACATCAACTGCGTTATGCCGATACGCATACTGTTGTTTGTGCAAGGAGTTATAAGGGGCGGTGAGGACAAGCATTTCTATCCACTTGGACATCAGAACTGGGATATGGCCATCGGTTTTGTCAAGAAACGGCTAGAGGATGGCGATGATAGATTTACATCCCCAATAGTAGGCGATGATGAAGCGAAGGAGCTGAAATATGCCAATGCCATCAAGCACCTGATGAAGTACGGACTGGAGTATGAGTTCACAGAAGGTGGCATTCGATTCAAAGGGAGTGAACAGAAAATATACGGCCAGATCAACCAAGAGGTAAAGCGGATAGGCGGCATCAGATTCCTGAACAGGGTGTTTGCCGGTATTGAATATGATAAAAATCTACAGCGGTTTGTGTTGCCCAAGCAAGGGAATACGCTGAAACCTACGGACAAAGAGGTGGAGTACCCGTATAACTTCATGCTTAATATCGGTCTGAGACACCTTAAACATGCTGGTGACAGTCGGGTATGCGAGGAGGAAATATTGGAGGTGATAAGTCTGAGCAGGGATATTTGTTTTGTATGCTTCCCTGTGCTGGAATGGTCGATATGGGGATATATATTCCATCCCAACAAGGATGCCATAGAATATATGAGAGACCTTATCTACTTGAAGAGTGTCTATGGACTTGACCAGGCTGCGCCTCGATATGTCAGGGACTTTATTCAGTTTGTCATCGATTACATCAAGGCAAGACCAGAAGTATTCGGATTCCTACTCGACTTTACCTTGGACGAGTATATGGCCATGATGGAGGCTGTAATGGGTCTGTCAGAAGCAGATAGGATAAAGGTTATCGATGTTTTCCAGATAAGACCTCGTATTGGCAAGAAAGCTTTTATGAGTATCATGAACCATATCTGTCAACGAGTATCCAAGGTGAATGATGGCTACTATTCACCGATTGACTATGACAAGGTGAGTTACTGGCCCACACCTGTCTTCGTTGACAAGAATAAGGTGGTGCTTATGCCTACCTCGGTCTCGGCATGGGGATGGGTGGAAGCACTGATGGCTGCTATCAGACAAGTGGATGGGTGCGTTGACAAGGAAATGGGTACCATCATAGAGAAGTATATATACTACAAGTTCAGCAATCAAGGTATTACCTGTATAGGCGGGGAATACCAGAAACCGAAAACAGGAGAATGCGACCATGTGGTAGTGACACAAGACAGGGTTGTCTTCATTGAGGATAAGAAGAAGCCTCTGACGAGAGCAGCATACTCAGGTGTATTCAAGAATATCCTTTCAGACCTGGCACAGAGTCTTGTGGCCTCCCAACAGCAGTGCTTCCAGCATCAGGAAGATTTAATAAAAGGAGGACAATTGGATATGACAGACAAAGAGACTGGTGCAGTAACAACACTCAATGACCAAATACAGACATTTGAAAGCATTTCGCTTTCATTGCCGGACTATGGACCCATTCAGGCGAGGGTGGTACTGAATCAGGTATTGGATTTGGTGTATAAAAGTGACTTCCATGCTGATACGGCCAACATCAAAGACCAAGAAGAGCTGAAAGATATTCAAGCAAGGGTCAGCGATTTGGCTAATAAGCAGAAGAAACTTCGGGCAAGCATCGACTTTATGATGCAGTATAAGCAGGATAAGCACTATAAACCTTTCTTTGACAGTTGGTTCATGAGTCTGGAGCAGTTGACCTTTGTAATTGAACACAGCGATTCCAATGACAGGTTTTATGAAGTGTTGAGAAAGATAAAATACTGCACAACGGGAACACTTGACTTCTTTAATGAATGGAGAGTGTTCTGTAATTGACTTTGATGAAAGATTAACATGTTTCACATTTCAGAGATATACGTATTTGAAGATTGCGAACAGAGTCTGAGGAAGAATCTTCAGACCGATGAGCCATATAGGTTTGAGCGGATGGCGCAGCCGGATTTCTTCGCGAGAAGTATCTCTGTAAATGCCATTGTGGGTAAGAACGGCAGCGGGAAGTCAACATTGTTAGAGATCGTTTTCCGTCTGATTAACAACTTGGGCTATGTTTTGCTGTATCATATACAGAGGTCAGGTGCTGATGCCCTACATTATGTATATGGCCTACATGCAAGGATGGATTACATGATTAATGAGAAACGTTTCGCCATTTTGTGTGTAAACGAGACATTGACTTGGATGGAGGGAGATACTATTTTGTTTAATGCTGTAGTTGGAAAGGATGGTTTGGCTGTGAAGTATAGCTCACAATCAGAAAAGCTGACTATTGAAGACCTTGAGCAACTAACGCAGAATCTTTTTTATACTATTGTGGTAAACTATAGTGTTCAGGCGTATGCGTCGCAGGATTATCTAGGTGAAAAGATTCAGCAGAAGAAACAGAAAGCAGGTGTAGCAAAATGCCCAGAAGAGGCATGGATAAACCGGCTGTTCCATAAGAACGATGGGTATATGTGTCCGATAGTGCTGAATCCTTATAGGGACAAAGGCAAACTGGACATGAATATCGAAATGCGGCTGACTCAGCAGCGAACAGAAGCTATGCTGATTTTCTACAAGAGGAAAGGCATTGACTTTATTGACGGGTATCGGCTGAATACTATCGATTATACATTTCATCCAGAAGTGGTGAATGACTATTTCGATGATGAGAGTTTATTGGCTCTTTATTTATCAAGATTCTCTCAAAAAGCCCAACCCCAGGATAAAGGTGACGTGGGTGGAAAGAACGAGAGGATAATGAGCCTGTTCAAAGAAGTATTGAGCACCAATAAAACTCTGTTCCCAAAAGAGATATTGAAGGTTTTCAGTATCGACTTGGACAAACTAAAAGGTAATGACATACTTGTCGCTGCCCTCTATCTTGTTTGTAAGGTGATAAACATAGGGATGACCTATCCAACATATGATACTTACAAAAGTGAAATTCTTCCTGAAAATGAGGAAGAGTTTGATTTTACTCAAGTGTTGGATGTGAATTCTAATCAACTACTGATAGCACCGATGAGGAAACTGGCCAAGAAAGTGAAAAGACAGAAAGGCCATATTTCGTTAAAAGTTGGGAGGGTTGTACTCTTTTTAAGGGCGAAACAGAAAAGGAATATTGATATAGGTGAGAATTTCACGCTTGAAGACTATGAGAAAGCATTTTGGAAGGGAATGCCAACAAATTCGGTTGACCGGATATCAAAGATATTGCCTCCAAGTATCTTCTTTTACGAGATTATGCTTGAAAAGACAATCGATGGTGTCAGTAATGGCGAGATAGTACCTATGCGACAAATGAGTAGCGGGGAACGTCAGTTTGTATTTACGACGAGTACCATAGCCTATCACCTTCAGAACCTGCGCTCTGTTAGAGAACCTTCACCACGATATAGGAATATACACCTTATACTGGATGAGGTGGAGATTTGTTTTCATCCAGAGTACCAAAGAACGTTTGTCAGCAAGCTATTACAACTGTTGACACGTTTGCAACTGAATACGGACTGGTATGAAGGTTGCCACATCAGCATTTGGATAGTAACTCATTCTCCTTTTATTCTCAGCGACATTCCTCAGAGATGTATTCTCTACTTGAAGGATGGTCATCAGGAATCTGGAAGCAGTTTTGTGAATCCCTTTGGGGCTAATATCAATGACATCCTGAAGCAGAGCTTCTTTTTGGAGCATGGATTCATGGGGGAGTTTGTTCGGTGTAGTGCCATATCGCTGTGCCACTATCTGGGTGCAAAGGTTGATGCGTTTAGAGACATTCCATCGATGTACAAGAATATCACATGGACAGCAGAGAAGGCAAGTGCGTTTATTGAAGAGGTTGGAGAGCCAATACTTCGCGGCCAGCTGATGCGAGTGTTCAAGGAGTCCGAGGTTGTGAGTGGCCAGAGTAAGATTAAGATGCTGGAGAAGGAGATAGAGAACCTTAAGAAGCGTACAAGGAATGAAAAGGATAGTCATTGATAAAGATATAGAGGGTATTGCTGAAGCCTACAAAAGAGAAATAGAGGCATTGAGCGTAAAAGAAGATTTAGAGGCTCTTCAGAGACAATACACAGGCAATGAAGCTGATTATATCGGTAAGATTGTCAGCCTATGGCCAGAAATGATTACGGTGAAGCCTGATGATTATACGAAATACCATGAAGATCATTTTGCACAATATGATAAGGACGGACAGAAGGAGGTGAATCTGTCATCGATATATAAAAGTATTGTAGAAGCGTTGCATTATGATGATGTACAAGCAAAAATCTTTCCGAAGTATGCACGGTTGATGGGTATTAGGTCGTGTGTGTACTGCAATGCCCAGTTTGCTGTATCAGCAAAGAAGGGTAAGACAGATAGAGGAAAAGTGTTCCGTTCCACATATACTTTGGATCATTGGCAACCAAAGAGCAAATATCCGTATATGGCCGTGTCATTTTATAACCTTTATCCATGCTGTTCGCCCTGTAATCAGACGAAATCGTATAAGGATCCTTACTGGGTTCTATATTGTAAATCAGCATCCGAAAGTAATCCGTATTATTTCAAATTGGAAGATGATACCCTGCTGAACTATGAGTTTGATTGGGATGCAGAGAAACTGGAGATACAATTTTTGGATAAGAATACTGGTGCTTTGCCGACAGAGTATGATAAATACTTTCACATCAGGAAACTTTATGCAAACTTCAAGGGCGAAGTTGAAGAGGTGATCTGGCGAAAGCGGACATATAATGATGCCATGCTTGAAGCTATGAAGGAGTCAGGGCTATATAAGGTGAGACCAGAAGAAATCCATCGCTTCATCTATGGATACTACGAAAACGAGAAAGAAATCTTGAAGCGGCCTTTGGCAAAGTTGTTGCAGGATATTGGAAAACAGTTGGATAGTATTTGAGGATGGAAGTTATTGCGGACGCATTCAATGCCAATTTATGATGTTAGCAGTTATCAGATTTTTTGTGTTATGACACTAAAGGAACTATCAGAACCCCCAGAACGGGCTTCGAAAGAAGACCTTAAAACGATATACGTTAATGGTGTGAGTGAGGCCATCTTCAAGGTTGGTATGTGCCTGCCTGCTGGTCCGTACGTCACCGATGACGATGTGAAGTATATTGTCGATACCATCAAGGCAAGTGTCGAATGAAGAATCTACTGAGTGCTATCTGGCATTTTTGTAGTTACCTCTTTTGACCTCAATGGGGAAAGCAAAAGCAATAATATCATATAACATGACAAAGGGCTATACAGGCGAAGACATGACGAATACCTCTTGGTGCTATATGCCTCCAGAGATGCACTTTTCAAGTCCACAAGATTTGAAAGATGCTATTTTTGCTTTCTCATTGTCAAGGATGCAAGAGGAGCTGAGCAACAATCTGCTCGCTTCCTTTCTGCTGCCTCCAGCCAATAAGTTTGAGAAGGTCAGGAACAATAAAGGGGAATACATTCTTGTTCCTACTGCCATGGATAATTCCTATGTGTTCAGGGGGCAAACAGATTTTTTTGACAAGTGCCTCCCAACGTTGTATAGGACAGAGAAGACTCCCGAAGAGTTGTTCATTGAACGATTACGCAGTTGCGAGTTTGAGGAATATCTTCAGCAGCTGCCCCAGGTGAAAGACTTTGAAATAAGGAATTTCAAGATAGACTATCTGGGGCTGGCCCAACACTATGGGCTACCGACTGACGTAATCGACCTAACCAACAGCTTGGATGTGGCGTTATTCTTCGCCATGTGTAATATGAGTGATGACGGTAAGACATTTTATCCACAGATAGAGGATAAGGAATATGTCGGCTATATCTATGCGGTGAAGACCTTTGACTTGGAAGAGGGAGGGAGAGCCGTCAAAACGCTCTTTGACGGTAAGCTGAGTGTGATTGGTATGCAGCCGTTCTACAGGCCTGGAAACCAACGTGGTTTTGGTATGCATCTGGAAAAAGGTGAGACACTGACGGGGCTATTGTATTCGTTCAGCTATACGAAACAAGACTCAGAGGCCATCCATGATCATTTCTTGAAAGGCGATGTACTATGGCATGAAGATGAAATATCACGGGTGGCAAGAGAAATAAAGACTACCAAAACCTTCAGCTACCACGCTATGAATAAATGTTTTAAAAGATATTTCGATGGGAACAGGGAGGAGCAGACAACCATGAAACATAAGCTAATGGGGATGGGATGTGTATTCCAGAAACATTCGAAGTGGGAGATTGGCAAAGAAGAACTATATAAAATACAGAACAGCTATGACAAAGCAGGAGGATTTAACGGTTTGAATAGCATTGTTCAGAGGGAAACACGTGACAATAACGGTCTCAGAAAGCATTGTGTTGACACAAGGTTCCTGACCTATATCTGGATGGTGAAGTTTCCCCAGTCTGGCTGTCAGGCACCTGACGGTTATGAGTCACCCTATCAATATGAGGAGAGTAAAGACAAACAGGTTTGGGGCTTCTCTATGAAGACTATCAGCCAGAAAGATCAAACTAAGCCTAACCCTGTCACGAAACGAGTTGATAAATGGACTGGTGACTGGAGGACGCTGAAAATCAATTACCATTGGGACAAGAAACTAAAACTGGAAACTCAAATGGTTCCAAAGGGGAAGTAGAATAAAAACGTAATTCCAAAGAAAAGATGAAACTACACCATTGGCTAATCATAATATTCATTCAGATAGTCTTAGTGGCTGTCGGATTGTGTGTGTATCATTCGTATGTTGGACAGACGGGAATTGATGCGGGAAACGCCATTACCATCTGGGCAACTGTCATAACCATTGTCTTCATTATATTCTCCGTTATTGGTATTATGAATATCGAGGGAAAGATAAGAGACGTGGAAGAAGCCAGACAAAAGCAGGAGGCGAAATACAATGAGGTGGAAACAAATAGCGCGGAACTGATTCGCTCGATAAAGGATGCCAAGAACCAGATAGTAGAGGAAGCTGAAAAAGAAATCAAAAAGATTATCAACGACAGTACCCAGCGGCAAAACTACTATCAGATACTTTCGCAATATGATGCAGACCCGTTGCCCGACAGACGTGTGTCGTACTATACAGATCTTTTGGCAAACCGTGCTCCAATAGAGGGCATAGACAAAGGATATTTATACGTGAAGCGTGGTACTGCATATATGCAGCTACGGTTGTTTGAAAAGGCAAAAGTAGATTTCCAGATGGCCATAGAACACTGTAGTGAACATAACCAGTCGGCAGCACATGCATCACTGGCCAACTATTATGTAGAGACCCTGCAATACGAGAAGAGCGTTGAGGAATTCCTTAAAGCCATTGAATACGGTGCAACTGCACAACTCTATATGGATGTAGCTAATTCGTATGGGAAGATAGGTAAACTGGAAGAAGCACAAGCATATTTTGACAAGGCTCTTTCGGCGAACCCAGATTTGGCAGAGGCATACTACAATATGTCGCTTCGGATAAAGGCTGAGATGAAAGATCCTGCCACATATACACAAATAATGAGTTATCTGGATAAATGTCTGTCACTCAATCCCGGTTTCTTTATGGCCCATATCAATAAAGCGGCAATACTACGTGAACAGGGTAAAGAAACCGAGGCAACAGAGGAACTGAACAAAGTGACAGAGTTCATCTTCAACAAGGATTTGCTGATGGCCATTGAACAACGGGGAATCACCTACCGGCTGACGCAGAACCTGCCTATGGCGTTGAACGACTTTAACTTCGTGCTACTGTTTGACCCGCATAATGTGCAAAACCTCACCAATCTTGCGAATACCTATCTGCAAATGCAGAACATCAGGGAGGCAGAATATTTCTCGCGTGTCGGTCTTGAAGAGGCCAAGAAACAAAACAACCACACGTGCGATGGTGAGTTGCAATTGGTACAGCAGACAGTAGTAGCCATACGTACGCAAATCATCAGGGAGCAGTATTCACAACAGCAAGGTAAATAACAATGTTAGCATATCACTATACGACAATAGATGCACTCGACAAGATGCTTGTAGAGTCAAACAGGGACGTTCCTTTCTTCAATATGAGAGCCACACAGTGTAATTACCTACACGATGTGGCTGAGAATACACTTGGGAGATACTTGCTGCCAAGATATATCTCACGTATCGAACAGGAATTAGGCGTGCCTCAGGAGAAAGCCCTGGCAGGAATGGTCAATGATGAAGGATATATGAATTTCATACTATCCGGGGTTAAGAACTTCGATGATCACTGGTTTGGCATGGAAACATTTATTCTGTCGTTTTCAGAATGTCAAGACAGCTTGAATCTCTGGACGTTGTATGGCGGAGCAGGAACAGGGCTGGCTCTGTGTTTCGATATGGACTTGATGCAGCCCGACTACTCCAAATACTTCAATGTAAGCACCAAGAAATGCAAGTATTGGTCGAAGGAAACGTTGAATAGTGATAATCCGATGACCGATACGGAACTGTATGAAGAAATCAAGTCAATGTATCAGGCAGTCACTAATCCCAAGGTTCTGGCTACATACGGGAAAATATATGAAAGTGAAGGGGGCGGTAATGTTAGGATGCGAATAGTCAATACTATTGTGTCAAACCTTGTGGCTGACTTTGGCATCTTTAATAAGTTGGATGACTGGAAGGACGAGAAGGAAGTGAGGCTTTCGCTTGCTGCCGTGACACCAGATTTCATTTATTATAAAAGAAAGGAACAGGATATGGATTATGTTCCGGCAGTAGAAATTAAGTTCCCCTTACATGCGTTGAAAGGAATAGTCATTGGACCCAAATGTGGCAAGAATACATACGGGATGATACAGTCACTTTTCTATAAGCGAGGACTTTATAACAGAGACCTGCAGATATTGAATAGTTCTTGTCCGCTGAGATAATTCTATATGATATGACGCAAGATGAGAAGTGGATATCGAGATATAATGAAGTGGTTGCGTTTATTGAGAGCAACAAACGGAATCCTTCGAGATATGATGATACAGAAAGAGGCCTCTATTGTAACTGGCTTCATCATAATAGGAAGCAGATGAATGCGGGGAAGATGAAGGCTGAGAGGGTGGAGAAGTTTGAAAAACTTCTGGAAGTGACGGAACAGTATAGGAGGAAGAATCAGTATCAATAAGCCGCGATAATATCGCAGCATACGGGACATAAGCCGCTATGACATAGCGGTGAACAAGACAAGAAGAAAAGTAAAAATGAGAAGGCTCTATCATTCGGAATATACGGGAATACCGGCTTACCTCATGGACTTTGGGTTCGGAGGCTTTCTGGGTTATGGGAAAGGTATGCCCGTAGGTATGGTGAATGAAGAGCTGAAGAAAGGATGATGTATGAAGTCTGATGGCTGAAGAATGATGTAAAGTGTGGGGCGGCAATGGCTGGACTCGCACACAAGCGGTATATATGAGCATCCCCCGATTGGTTCTTTGAGAACGGTCGGGGGATGCTGCGTTTATGGATCACTGGCGGCGGTAGTTGCCGACGACCTTGTAGATTTCGAGAATGATGTCCTTGGGAATCTTGGACTCTACTGGATTGCCATCGATCATCTGGATGAAAGTGATGTTTTGTTCGTCACCCTGTGTGGGGGATACCTTGCGGAGTACTTTGAACTCTTTGGTTACAACTACACAGATGAAATCACCGGGTATGTACTTATCCCACGTAGCATATTTCTTCAAAGCGATAATGTCAGCAGGCATGATGATTGGTGCAAGCGC
>Ga0256407_10011252_pt1 | contig 12421 bp, 9 predicted proteins | sample RumenRJG_04DNA_FD_193489 | JGI IMG/M metagenome (GOLD analysis project Ga0256407, IMG submission 193489) | Bovine rumen microbial communities from Lethbridge, Alberta, Canada - RJG_04 | ecosystem: Host-associated > Mammals > Digestive system > Stomach > Rumen | place: Canada: Alberta | collected... | reverse complement strand
ATGCAGAAGCGGTTGCCATCATTGATGATGGACTGCGCGCATCGCAGGGCTTGGTGGGCGCCTCGATGAGGACGGAAGCCAAAACTGTTATTACTGAACTGAGGTTCGTACAGCGGTTGCAAGACTTGCGCTATACTTTGCTGGACTAAGCGGTCAACTACGGTCGGAATGCCGAGCGGACGCTTCTTGCCGTTGTCTTTAGGTATCTCTACCCTTCGGACTGGATTAGGACGGTACTTGCCGCCCATGAGTGACTTTACTAACTCATCCTTATGGCTACGCAGGTAAGGCAAAAGTTCTTTCACCTCCATGCCATCGATACCGCCACTGCCCGCATTGCTCACTACCCGCTTATAGGCGAGGTTCATATTGCTCGGCGAGACAATCTGCGTTAGCAAGTCTCCCTTTACGATTGGTACTTCCACAAGGTTGTTTTCAATTATCCCCATGCAAGTCTGCACTCCATGCATACCTCGGGATTCCGTCCCTGCTTCAGCATGGCAGTCACTAAGTGTTTTCTGCATTTCTTCCTTCATAGGGTAATTTTCATTTACTACTTGTTTGACTAAAGTTCAGCCCTTCCCTGCTTGTATCGATTCCACAGGTACTATGGCCTCTGCTGACTTCTCGCAGTTCGTTGTTACTACAAACCGATAGGCTCGCCTGCGAGACCTCTCCAGTTATGGACGTATTCTTTCCATCTTATGCCTGCCACATTTACATTGGTCGTTCCGTATAGCTATTGGACTTTAGTGCTTTGTGCCACCTCATCCACGACCTTTTGCCTTATATGTGGTTTCTGTACGTCAAGTCAGATGTTTGCCTCGGGCTTCCTTTAGATTCCGTCTCGCGGCGGACACCCTTGCCTCCGGCTGGACACTTCCCGCTATAAGGGCGTGTTAGGGACTTACACCCGTTAGAATACGTTCGTGCTGGACGAACACAAGATGCCCCTCATTTTTTCATGAGAGGCACCATCATCTGTCGTATGTAAAGAGTTTGCTATTCCATCTCAACAACATTATAACAATCCTCGTTGTTCATTCGAGGTCCTTTTTCTGAGAAGGGTATATATTTCATCCTATTACTTTTTGCGTGTATAATGGTCATTACGACTTATACTTACATCTCTTGTTTTGAAATATCTTCTAAAAACCGTTGAAATTGATAAGCAAGAAAATCATGCGATGCCTTCAGACGGTGATCATCAGGAACAAGATGGAGAATTGTTCCTTCGTGTTCTCTAGCGAAACGGATGCTATTTTCACACGGGACTGTATCGTCAAGCAATCCATGAGTGATTTCTATATGTGGAGGCTTTGGAGTATAGGATTGTATGGTATATTCCTCTGCAGTCATCCATAGAGCAGGAGCCATAAGGAACAGACCTGCAACGGGCTGTTCGTTTGCGACAACCATTGAGACATATCCACCCATGCTTGACCCGACAAGTACAACTTGATTGAGAGGTATATCCAACTTGTTTAGATAGTCGTTTAGCAAAGAGGCTCTTTCATCGGCAGTTTTGTGGATTTCCGCTTCCTTCTAATGGGAAATGGAAATATTCCAATCCATATTTTCTGCAATAACGACATAGCCTGTCCGTAAGTTTAGAATCCTTTTCTGCCATCAATAATCGTTTTAATGCCATTTTCTATAATACCAGGCCATAAATTCCGTCTTTTCTTTGAGGACAGAGTTTCACCTATGAATCCTCCATATACGGCAATTACTTCTAATTCTTTACATTGAGATAACGTATTCAACATATTATTCCTTCTCTAATCACTTTGTTGCAGTCTTTAAGATTATCTATCATTGCACCTATACACCACAAAGGTACAAAAAAGATTTTATATTCACGAGGATTTCTTCATTTTCTTATTTTTTGTTTTCTATTTTCTCCTTGATGTAACTTGATGCGAAACCAAGTGCTTTGATGATGTGTGGAATCACCTCCTTCGGTTTTCCCCCTGACACCATTTTATAGTCGTATGTCAATGTAAGACTTCCATTATTCGACAAAGTCACTTTTATATATTTCACCTCCCTATTTGCCTGATTAATCAGTTCCATCATTCTTTCTACGTTCTCGTCTGTTGCATCTGCAAGATAAGGGATTGTGAATCTCAAGCTATTAGTCCTTTTACAATGAAAAGAGAGACATAACGTATCCTTAATCATAAAACAATGTCCCACTCCAGGCATCCATTCCACTTTGCCACATAGTCGTTTGATTTCATCGATTACTTGATCTTTCATGTTTGATATTCTTCTGTTTTACTATTTATGATTGCGAACAACATAAAGTAACCAACACGTACAAAAAAACTGCGCCAGCAAATTGCCGACGCAGTAATTTATAATGATATGTTGTTCGTGCTACTGCTCTTGCAAGCGATACAGTGAGTCTGCCCGTTCCTTGTACTTACTTTTCGAATGACGTATCTCATCAAGTAACCTCATAGCTTCTTCATAACGGTTTAATCTAATCAGAATAGGAACCTTCGCCCATTTCAGAGATAGAAGTGAATCATATTGCACATTTAATTCTTCTTCCACAGCAAACTGACTATCTCCTCTTGAGTATTTATCTCGATTGAGTAGCATTATTTTCAAATTTATTCTTTCTTCATTCTTTTCCAACATTGCCAACATCTGATTATCATCTCTTTCTTCTAACAGTTTAATTGTCGCCAGTTTCTCATCATTTTCCCTTTCGCTTAACACTTTGTTCTTACTGTTATGAGAATACCGGTCATGAAAGCTATTATTCTCTGGCAATCTGTAAGTAGTAAATACGAAGACCCCGACAATGAAAAATGCCGCTACGCTAGAAAACCAATATATTATTCTTAGGCGACTTTTATGCTTTATTGCCGAAGTCGCCTGGACATCTTCCCTTCGTGTATAGTCGTTCTCCCATCCTTTCATTTTGGATAGTTTCTCATTCCTGCTCTTCATGACTTGCTGTACACTTTCTGTAAACTCCAGTTGCTCTTGAAGTTCTTTGTCATCGTCAGCATCCTTCTCAAATTCCTTCCGCTCTTCATCCGACATTCTGTGTAGAAGGTATTCGTCTATTTTATCTTGATATTCTTTCTTCATAACTTCGTTTTTTATGCGTTTATATATCTACGATGTATTTCCAATGCCGATTTCCGAAGAGTCTCCATACACTTGTATTTGGCGGTCTTCAAGGCATTCTTGCTCTCAAACGACGGTAGCTCTATCATAATATCATCCAGCGTCTTCTGCTCATAGTAAAACATAGTGAGAATCTGGTTGCATCTTTCTGACATATGACTGATGCAGTCAGCTATAATCTCAATTATTTCATTCTCACCTTCATCATATAGCATCTCCTTATAGATTTCTGCATCCTTGGCCCTCTGTTTTTTCTCTATGGCTTCAACGTCCTGTCCGACATGGTGTTCACGTGACCATTCCAAGAATTTGTTCCTTGCAATACTCATAAAAAAAGTGGTCAATTTGCTCGTAAGTGGTTGTCCGTTCCTACCTTTCAGCACACCCTCTTCCACATAGATTTTCCGGTTTTCAATCTTTTCCCATAAGGTGATAAAGGCTTCCTGGAATATCTCCATTTTATGATTATCCTCCACGAAAAACACACCTCTGTAGTTTTCATCGAAGTATTGCTTACAATGGTCGTATAAGGCACGTTCCATCACAGGGTCATGCCTATAGACGCCATCCACATACGTCGCATCAGAATATTGTGTAGATTTCAATTTAATGATAGCCATTATTATAATAATTCAAGCCACTACTGTCCCGTTAAAGTGGACTAATCGCTCTTTGAAATAATTGAAATACAGTCTATTAAGCAGGTTTTTGAAATGAAACGGACTTGATTTTGTAACTTTGCAGCCAAATCAATTGACTGCTATGTTCCAGGACAAATACGTTTTTGCTCAACTTACCGCTTTTCTGAACAGGACTCAGTTTAACAACTATGTTCGCAAGTATGATGGCAATCGCTATGTGAAGCACTTCACCTGTTGGAACCAGCTGCTTGCAATGATGTTCGGCCAACTGAGTAATCGTGAGAGTCTTCGTGATCTGATTGTTGCTTTTGAAGCACATCGGGCCAAGCAATACCATCTTGGATTAGGTCGTGAACCTATCGCCAAAACGACTCTTGCGTCAGCAAATCAGAATCGTGACTACAGGATCTTCGAGGACTTTGCTTTCTTTATGATGAAGGAGGCGTGCGAGAAACGAACGACCAACATCTTGGATATCCCAGGAAAGAAATATGCCTTTGATTCAACTACTATCCCGTTGTGTCTGGCAACATTCCCATGGGCGAAGTTTCGAAGAAAGAAGGGAGGCGTCAAAGCCCATGTCTTATATGACATTGAGGCTCAGGTTCCGGCCTTCTATACTGTGACCACAGCATCTAAGCATGATTCAACGGCAATGTCTTCAATTTCCTGTGAGCCAAATGCTTACTACGTATTCGATAGGGCCTACGACTCATTCAGGGAACTCTACAGAATACACCTTACAGAGTCTTTCTTTGTTGTCAGAGCCAAGACGAACCTGAAGTACAAGATAGTCAAATGGAAGCGAAGAATGCCTAAGAACGTGCTGACTGATGCAGAAGTAAAACTGACTGGTTATCTCTCGGAGAAGAAGTATCCAGAGTCATTCAGACTCATTCGTTACTATGACGAGGAAGACGACCGTGAGTTCACTTTCCTGACGAATGCAAAGCATCTTTCCGCATTGGATGTCGCAAATCTCTATAAGAAAAGATGGCTGGTAGAACTATTCTTCAAATGGCTCAAGCAACATCTAAAGATAAAGAGATTTTGGGGTACGACGGAGAATGCTGTCCGCATACAAATCAGTGTGGCCATTATCACTTACTGTCTCGTGGCTATTGTCCAACATGATATGCGATTGGAACGCTCGACCTATGAGGTCTTGCAGATTCTTAGCATCTCATTGACAGACAAAACTCACTTGCGAGATCTGTTCGATAAGACTAATTTCAACGATGTCAAAGATCAATTTGGTCCCCTCATTCCGGGGTTATTTGATTAATATTTAAACTCGTCCCATTTTAACGGGACACTAATGTTTCGAAATGTTGCAATAACCATTCAACGATTTTATCATCTTTGGCTTCTGAAGATTTAAATGGAAAGAACGGATAAGTAAATTCATTCACAACTTTGAATCGGTCAAAGTTTGCCTTGCCAATGTATCCATTAATACGAGGGCTATAGCCACGGAAAGTTACATCAACGACAACCTTGTCAACAGGACATAAATATCCTTTGTCAATAATCTGTAATTTAACCTTGGTACCAAATAAATCTAACATAAAGCCTCTGTTATCTACATCAACCATTTCCAAAATATTTGATGTAATAAAGCTCCATGCATCTGTCATTAAACTGTTTATATTAGCAATCTTCTCTTCGTTAAACGACTCAACCTCATTATATCCAAGAACGGCACACAATAACAGAACTAGTCTTGACTGATCTTCTTGTATACCAGAAAGAGTTCTTCTCATTGTTGGCCACTTACTGACAGGTTGCCCGTTCTTCCTTAAATCAGAATCTTTTGGATATATCGCTGAAGTATATGTGTTCTGAGTCAAAAAATCCTTGTATTCACTGGAAATCATATAGTGGCGGCCGCCTCTAATAAGATAGTCAAGACAAATTTTTAAGAAATCTTGCCAGTCCTTATCTGTGCATCCTGCATTTATCAATAAGGAAGGGCATTTTGCTCTTTTAAGGTCAGGATAAACTATTCGTATGAAGCCCATATTCTCCAGGGAATTTGCACGTTTTGGAATCCATCCAAACTGGTCAACTAGCAGAGCTTTTAGATATATTGCAGGGTTCTCGAACCTGCTGCCAGCACGTGCATTGCTAAGATGTTTAAAGAGCTTTCTAAAGTCAGAGTTATTCTCTAAAGACTGAGCAATATCTCCAAAAGAAACTTCGGGAGACTCAGGAGTCGTATTATCGCCATTTTTCTTGGCTTCTAGACGTGCAAGTTCCGTCTTCATCATAGGAGGAAGACTGTCGGCTGGCATCCCTTTTAAAAATGAATACGATTGCTGTTCTTCATCAGTTAAACCAGCGGGTTCAATCTTGTCAATACGCATGTCTGCCAATTTATGGAATATAGAAGATCGCACCCAAGAACGTTCCACATCCTGATTCATACCCATGGCAGAGCGAGCAGATCCCTGTCGGTTGTCTGTAAATGTTAAATATTTCTTTCCATTGTAGAGTATCTCAGCATCCTTCTTACTACTTCCATCTGCATTGTCAAGTAATAAAGTAGATAATACACGGCCCATTTGTGTAGCACTAATCCTTAAATAATCAAGACGCGTTATTCGATTACCGCAATGAGGACATAAGTCTGCATTGGTTTCTTCGTGTCTTAATGAGATATATACTTTTCCTTCTTCTGCATTATCTGAAGCAATTTCAATTTTTCCCTTATCATGATTGAAAATATGCCTATCCTCATGTGTGTGGTGACGAAGACACTTTGTCGATGGTTTTGCGAAATAAAAAGGAGTGAAGCCATCTTGACCATATTCAGATACGGTGTCTTCGCTCTGGTTTTCCTCATATTCAATAATATCTTTGTCTTGAGTCTCAAAAAACAAATCTTTTTCGAGGTCAACAACATTTGTATGCATTCTAAAACCTTTTGTACTGGTTTCGCCCACAATAACGATTCCACCACATGAAGGGCATGTTGCAATTTCAAGTAGTCTAGATTTGCATGTTGGACAATTCGTATTTTGGTATGTAGTCAAACTTCCAATATTAAGTCTTATATTTTTATGACGCTTGCATTCTGAGTTTACACAGGCATAAACACCACTTATTGAACGAATGAAGAAATGAGCTCGTGAGGGAAGAAGCGCTATGTCGCTCCCATCTTTCTTGTTGAGTCCAGACACCTTGTCGGCAAGGGCGTCAATAAGTTCAAGGGATTTCTCTATACTTTTTGTTAGATTAGAGTCTAGCTGTTTTACCAGATCTTTTGTTGAGAGTGCAGCTGTGGTATTTAGTTGTTTTCTCAATCTTTCTATATCTGTTACTTTTATCTTCGTTCCAAACCTCTTGTTTATATTGTTAATTGCCGTTTGAGCGACACTTTCTTCCATTTCTGGTATGATGCGCTTTCCACCAATTATTACAATGCTGTCAAATGGTTTACCAGTTAATTGCGAAACGAAAGTCTTTAATTTTGTTTGTGTCGCAGGGTCTTTCTCATCCCCAATGGTAGCAGATGTAACGGCAAAATTCACCTGATCAATCGACACTCCGAATGCATCTAACACACGTCTAATCTGAAGAGAAAGCTCCGCAGCAGAAGAACCTGTGTAGGTGTGTGCTTCATCGAGAAGTATCCATTTTAGTTTTCCCTGAGATTTCTCTAGAATAGTTTTATCCTCTGCTCTAACCAGCATATAATTAAGCATAGTGGGATTAGTAAAGAGTACTTGTGGCGGAGTTTGCCTTATCTGTGGACGGGTTATAAGTTGTGGGAAATATGGAGCCGTTGCGCTTTGACTTTTTGCTGATTTTTCTGTATCTCCATTGTATATAGCATAGGTTATCTTGTTCGGTAATGCGCTACACCAAGCGTGAATGCGTTTCTGCTGGCTCTTCATTAGTGCATTAAGAGGGTAGAGGAATATTGCCTGAACACAGTCTTTTTCATTACGCTGTGCAATATCTTGTAAGACAGGTATCATAAAGCATTCGGTCTTACCAGAACCTGTGCCAGAGGTTACCACAATAGTCTTATTTTTTCCAGAGAGCATAGTTTCCCAACTCTTTGTTTGATGTTTGTACGGATGACGGTCAAGAGGGAAACGAAGATCTTCTTCAATACCTTCACTACTCAGCGCTTCTACAAAAGTAGAAGACAGAATATTTAACTTTGAAGAATGTTCTTCAAATGTTTCTTTACTTTCTTCCCAAGGGAAGATGGATTGAAACACAGGTTCGGACAACAAAGGTTCATCTTCAGTCAGGATATGACGCATGTATTCTTGTTCTTTGCCATTGCCTCTAAACCATAAAGAGACTAATGAATCGACAAGCATCTTTTTTGCTGATATGTAGAATTCTGAGTAGTTCATAAAAAGCTATTTTTTGTTAGAAATGAGTTTCACTGTTCTAAAGAATATCTCGCTGTAGGTTTCCTTAAAATATTTTCGATAGAAATTCAAAATCCGAGCATGTTCCTTACCTTCTGGTGAGAAGAGATTAAGGTGGTGCTTTACATCGCAAGTGTTTTCAGCTGCGCACATAGCCGATTCTATCATTGATCGGTATGACGGGAGCATGGATTGTTGTGGAAAATAACATCCATTTAGTTGAAATTTTATAATTGGTAGATCGAGATTATTGTCAGAAAGACCTCGAATCTTCATTTTATAGTTACTTATATCTGAATTTAGAATAGGGGAGCCTTTCTCTATATCGCCAGTGGCAACATAGTTTGCGAATTCAGATGAAATATCTGTTGATACAGTCGAATTAAACAAGTCCTGTAAAAGTAAAATAAGACCTTGTAGTTTCATTGTCATCATTGGGATCAACTGTGTAGGTACCGTCTCCAAAATGGAATTAATACTCTTTTCCCACATTTTTGTAGGTATCCAATGTAAACCAATAACCATTTCTTGTTCAAAACGGTCAATTTCCATGGATAGAACATCTTTGTATTCATTGAGCCACATGGCGATAACAAAGTTGGCCAAAAGTTTCGGACTACGAGCAATTGCTTTTAATCCGTTGTACGTTGCAAAGGGCAAATTGTAATGACTACATATATCAAAAGCTTTGCATACATCCCGCCAATGTTTACCAGTCATCACGTCTTCTTGTGTGAGCATTTCATACCATAACCGATTGATTTTTGAAGAACGTTCTGCACGTAGAGACTTGTCGTAGTCATTTTCTTTAATGTTATAATACTTAGGGATAATTCTTCGCCTTAACTCTGGACCTGAAAAGACGACCACTTCATTATGGTTAAAGGATTCTGGTAGATGAAAAACGTTATGATCATCATTATCCCTTTCAAGCTTAACACAGAAGAAATCGTCAGTAGGCAAATCATCGCCTACAGGAAAAGCATATAAGTCACCTTCATATTCGAATCCAGTTGTATCAACCTCAGTATCGTCATAAACGACTATTGCCTCGTTATTTATAGTTGTATCAAGGACAAACTTGCGTACATATATTTCTTGTCCTGAGACATTGAGTACTACAGAACTGTTACGGTCAAAACTATTAGCACCATATAGATTAAACATTCTCAAAATAAGGTCACTGTAATCTGCAAGAGATACCAAGCCATTAATAACCTTACTTTGAAGGTGTTTAAGTTTATCAGGTGATTCAATTCTATCTGAATAGTATGAAACGTCCACTTTACGGTTTTTACTTCCGTGGCTAATAATACAGAAATGGCTAAGATTTGCAAACGAAACAATTTTACCTCTAGGTATGATAATCCCGTTTGTGTCGGTAATCATTATCCCATCAAACGGTATAGCTACTGCAACACGTAGTACAGGATTCCCTTGGTTATATATTCGGAAATAGCATACAGAAGGACATGTCAAAGAGTTTCTATTTCGAGAAATTTTCCATTGTGCCTTACCGATGTTATTAATTTTAACATCATCAATGGCCTGAATCTCTGGGCGCATTAGTGGAGAGCACGAACAAATGACTTCCGTTGAGTAAATAGACTCATTACGGGAAGAAAATTCCATATCTCCAATTGCATAAAATGTCTCTATAATAGAATTACCATCAGGCAGATCAACCTTGATGTCAACGAGTCCTGGTTCAATGACACACGAACTGTTCAGCGTCCTCCACTGTAGAGGGCTTTGTTTTCTATTCCTATATTTTATTTTGCAATTGTGAACCCTGTTTTTCTCTTTATCATATACTCGTATTAATGGTATTTTGTCAAGTAATTTGTAATTAGAATCTTCAACCCATGGAATATAGTTTCCTGAGAATTCCGCTGTATATGGCGTAAACTGATTGGTGATGACACATTGCTCATCGGAGACTTTATTTGTGATTTCTACAGACTTTTCAAATCTAACATAATACAATGATAAGCCAGATATGATAATAGGTTCGGCGGCATCGTGTTCCCAATCAGAATTGAAAATTGCGATATTCTCCTCTGAGTTAGCAGTCTCACTTCTACTATAAAGATTCTCGTCTAACATTTGGAACAACTGAGGCATCTCAAAGTTTGGTGGATAACATCCGGCAACAGTGAGAAAGAGACGATCATCGTTGTCACACCTTATTTTAACTTCTACGACAGGCTCTCCTTTCCAAAGCATATCGTTGATGACACCAACAGAAATTCTGGTATATGTTGCATTGATTATATTCCCTTCTTCGTCTCGATTAATACTCTTTCGAACATATTTACCGGCAAGGGTTCCAGCAACAAATACATCAAAAGTATAACATGTGGAAATATCCAGTTCTGGAATTGAATCAGATGATATTTCTTTAACAATGTCTAGGTTGACATATAGGAATCCTTCTCCATCTGCCGAAGTACGTAATTTCCAATGTAAAGATAAAGGTCTTGCCTTCCTATCCTTCTTTGCTCTTGTATATTCCTTTTTTAATGATTTTGTTAATTCTGAAAGGGATGTATCAGTGTCATCGTATGGCAAAAGTGCATTGTCATCCATAATGATGGCATGTGCAATTTGCATAGATACATCATAGATATTATCATTTTTGAAAGCCTTTCCTAAGTATGATATACAACTGAACTGTTGAATAATAGAATTATCTTCATTACTCCAGTCGTAATTGATAATAGACAACTCTCTCACTAGTCCTTTGAGGAATCTAGAGAAGTTTCCCATATTACTGTCGTTATTCTTAATGTAATTTACTGGTAAGCCACCCTGATTAAGCAAAGTACGAAAATATTCAGTTCCTTTTAGTGAATGCAGGAAAGAATATCCATGTACTACCAATGCCCTACGCGCAGCCATATACAAATCTTCTCCGTAGTATCGCGCTAGACCAATGCCGACAGCAACATCCTCCTTAGATGGTATATTTCCCCTATAGTCACGCCTCCACCACTCAGCATAACAGAGTGCAGCTTCTACGCCATAGTGACTTATAAAACCGATATGACTTCGTATATCTAGCTTGAGACTTTCATACTCATCATCCGTAAGCTTGAATTTCCACAATGGGTAATTACTTTGCAACTTACTCATTCCTCGAGACTGCAGGATACTTCCTAATGCGATGTGATCTGTTGTCATAATGTTGTCCTCCAAATTTTTTGCAAATCTAAATCATATTAGTGCAGTCAATCTTCATAGATAAATATTTGTTGAGATTATCGGTGATTTTTTGGATAATCTGCTGTCTATACCATTCTGGATAGAGTACTTCAATATCTGGAATAAAAGAAAGAATCTGTTGGTCAAGTTCCCGTGTTGGCCTAACCTGTATCTCAATCTCATATTTGTCTTTATCTATTACTTTCTGTGACTTGTGAAGTGGCTTAGAAACAACATAAGGAAAACGATTCGCTGCAAAACGCAAGCCTATAGTCTCTTTTGCAACATCATCATTTGGGATGGTTGCACCAACCACGTCGTCAAAATAAGTACCGAAATCACATATTTCATTTTTCTTGAAAGGAACTAGAGACTTGTGAAAACCTTGAATTCTATCCAAAGCAAAGTTACTAATTACGCCTAATTCGGCGTTTAGACCATATAAGAACCAACGTCCATTATATTGTTTTACGTAATAGGGATGAAAAACCAACTGAATTTCCTTACCTCTGAATGTCAGATATGTTATTTCTAAAGTCTGATGATTGACAGTAGCATCGATAACTGCAGCAAGGTTCTCTATACCTTTTAACTGTTCATTTTGCTCGAATTCAACAAGATGCTCTGGATTTGATTTTAACCCGAATCTATATTCCAAATTAGAGATTACTTCCTCCAGCCATACATTAGTAGCCGTGCCTCTAAATTTGCCAAGCATCTCTATAGTTGATTGCAACTTATTAATGTCATCTACTGACAATTCGTTATTGAAGATAGTGTAATCTCTATCTTCATAGCGATAGTAACATCTTTTACCAGCAAGAGGGTAGGCTTTTATGGGCGCATTATATGACACTCGATCGCGCATATATTTAATATCTTCGCGAATTTGGCGTAGACTTACCTCGGTTCCATAAAGGTCATAGAGGGCATTGTTGACCTTGTCAACAAGGTCTTGAATCTGATACTTCTTGCTGTAATCACTGAAGCATCGGTCAAGTATCTGAAAGCGCAAAAGGGCGTTTTTGTTAATAGGCA
>Ga0256407_10011250_pt1 | contig 12423 bp, 9 predicted proteins | sample RumenRJG_04DNA_FD_193489 | JGI IMG/M metagenome (GOLD analysis project Ga0256407, IMG submission 193489) | Bovine rumen microbial communities from Lethbridge, Alberta, Canada - RJG_04 | ecosystem: Host-associated > Mammals > Digestive system > Stomach > Rumen | place: Canada: Alberta | collected... | reverse complement strand
ATAGATGACCTCACATCGATCATCTCATCGCACAAGGTAGGCGACAAACTCAAATACACTGTCGTCCGCGACGGCGAGACCATGGACCTGACCATCACGCTTCAGGAGAAGACGAAGAAGCAGCTTCAGAACGATCAGTAATCAGTAAAAAGGGCGCTGATTCGCTGATTAATAAGAGAGCACACCCGGAGGCATCAAAAAAAGATGACCTCCGGGTTTTTTAACGCCAAATGTACCGCGAAGTATGGTAAAATATATAGGTTATTAAGGAGGGGTGAAGAGGAAAAAATGAAAGACGTATTAATAAAGATAAAATCAAGTCAGATGAGCAACGAAGCCGGCGAGGATGAAATGGAATTCATCACCGAAGGCAAGCTCTACAGACGCAATAATACAACGTATCTTCTCTACGAGGAAAGCGAATTCAGCGGTGTTCCCGGATGCAAGACCAGACTTAGACTCAGGGAAAAAGACGTCCAGATGAAGCGCTTCGGTGACGGAGCGGAAGCGGGAGCCGAAATCGTTTTCGAGAAAGGCAAGCGCAACGTGGGTTACTACGATACGCCTTTTGGACCTATCGAAATAGAGATTCTGACCAACAGCTTGAACAGCACTGTAACCGAAGAGTGCGGCGGCGAGCTGGAGATAGACTACGAAGTCAGTCTCAAAGGTCTTCTGGAGGGAAGAAACAAGATCAACATCACGGTCATGAAGCAGTGATGTCCATTACCATGTTAAAAACAGATTTTCACATATAACAGGGAAGGAAGTGATACCATGCAGAAGATAGGCTTCAGTGCTGAAAAGTACATTGAGGAGCAGTCAAAGTACATTCTGGAGAGAATCCAGAAGGGCGGCGGAGACCGGCTGTACCTGGAGTTCGGAGGAAAGCTCGTTCAGGACAAGCACGCCATGAGGGTGCTGCCGGGATTCGATGAAAACGCCAAGATAAAGCTTTTGCAGAAGATGAAGGATCAGGCGGAGATCATAATCTGCGTCTATTCCGGGGACATTACAACAAACAAGACAAGAGCGGACTTCGGAATCACATACGATCTTGAAGTGCTGAGACTCATAGATGTCTTCAGGAAGTACGACCTTGAGATCAACAGCGTCGTAGTTACGAGATTTGAAGAGGATTCCCCAGCCGTCACCAAGTTCATCAACAAGCTCGAGCAGCGCGGCATCAAGACATACAAGCACCGTTTTACAAAAGGCTATCCGACCGATGTTGACACTATCGTAAGCGAGGAGGGCTACGGTGCAAATCCTTATATCGAAGTCACCAAGCCTCTAATAGTAGTGACCGGTCCGGGCGGCGGAAGCGGCAAGCTGGCGACAAGCCTGTCCCAGCTCTACCATGAGAACATCCGCGGACGCAGAGCCAGATACGCGAAGTTCGAGACATTCCCAATCTGGAACCTGCCTCTCAAGCATCCTGTCAATGTTGCCTATGAAGCGGCGACAGCGGACCTTAAGGACGTCAACATGATCGACTCCTTCCATTTGGAGGCGTACGGCGAAACTGCGGTCAACTACAACAGGGATCTGGAAGTGTTTCCGGTAGTCAAGAGAATCATCGAGAAGATCACAGGAGAAGAAGCGGAGTACAAGTCACCTACCGACATGGGCGTCAACAGAGCGGGCTTCGGCATCATAGATGACGAGATCTGCAGAGAGGCGGCCTGCCAGGAGATAATAAGAAGATACATAATCGCCGAGTGCGATTTCAAGAAGGGCAAAATCAGCTCGGACATACTTGAAAGGCAGAAGCTGCTTATGGATGACATGGGGCTTAAGGTCGAAGACAGGCCGGTCGTAGTTCCTGCCAGAGAATACGCAGAGATGAAGCGCGACCTGAATCCGAGATACACAAATGTCGTAGTCGTAGCGATGCAGCTGGATGACGGCACCATCATCACGGGACGCAGCTCAAGGCGCATGGTCGCGGCCGCGGCAGCAATACTGAACGCCGCCAAGTACATGAGCGGCATCGCGGACGGCATCCACCTGATTTCGCCGAACATACTCGAGAGAATTCAGAATCTCAAGACAGAGCTTCTGCAGGCCGACAAGTCATCGCTCAACTGCGAGGAAGTGCTGACGGCCCTCACGATTTCTGCAACGACAAACCCTACGGCTGAAGCGGCGCTCAACAAGATCGGCGAGCTCAGAGGCTGCAAAGCCCACTGTACTGCGATTCTCAGTGACAAGGACGAGAAGACGCTCAAAGGACTTGGCATCGACGTTACCAGCGATCCGGAATACATTACAAACAACCTTTACTACAGCTAAGCAAAAGCAGTAAACACGATTGTTACGACAAAGGAATAATTGAATGAACATTAGCGCGAATATTGAAAAAACAGGATTAACCAAAGAGCAGATTGAGGCCTATCGCCCTGCGGTAAGCGATGCTCTCGACAGACTCTGGTCCGGCAATGAACCCATGACCGGATGGGTCACCCTGCCTGTAAACAGAAACCAGGAGGAACTGAATACCATTCAGGAGATAGCGGATATCATAAAGGATGAAGCCGAACTTCTGGTGGTCATAGGCATCGGCGGCTCATACATGGGCGCGAAGGCCGCGATAGAGGCTCTGCCTAAGGACGCGTCCGGAATCGAGGTCAGATTCCTTGGCAACAACCTCTGCACTGATTACTACTGGGAGACGCTGCAGGAGATCAAAGAGAAGAACACCATCCTGTGCGTCATTTCCAAGTCAGGAAACACAATGGAAGTCAGGACAGCCTTTGAGGTTGTAAAGCCTATCATGGTCGAGAAGTACGGAAGCGTAGCGGAAGCATCCAAGAGGATACTTGCGATTACAGATGAAGAGACGGGTACGCTCAGGGCGGAAGTCTCCGAATACGGCTATTCAAGCCTTGTCGTTCCGTCAGACGTTGGCGGCAGATATTCCATAGGCACGCCTGTCGGGCTTCTGCCGATGGCAGTCAGCGGCATCGACATAATAGCGTTTCTCGACGGCGCGCGCGAGTGCGCCAATGACGCGGGCTGGGATCACGACCTTGCCGACTACGCAATCGCCAGACACCTGCTCGAAAAGGAAGGAAAGAGCGTGGAAGTTTTCGGACTTTGCCATTCAAGACTCTTCTACCTGGGCGAGTGGATGAAGCAGCTCTTCGGAGAGAGCGAAGGCAAGGAAGGCAAAGGGCTGATGCCGACATCGCTTACATACTCCACGGATCTTCATTCGATGGGCCAGTACCTCCAGGAAGGCCGTCAGATCTTCACGGAAACGCTCATGGTTGTCGATGAACCGTCCGTCTCAATCGAGATTCCGGGCGGACCTCAGAAGGGAAAGACCGTGGCGGATATCAACAACGCCATGATCGGCGGCGTAATCAGCGCTCACAGACAGGCAGGCATTCCGGTTACGGAGCTGCATATTCAGAAACTGGATACGAGAACATTCGGACAGCTCATCTATTACCTCGAGACAACATGCGCCATCACAGCCATGCTGAACGGCGTGGATCCTTTCAATCAGCCGGGTGTGGAAGCATACAAGAGGGAGATGCACAGGCTGCTCGACTAGCGGAGGCCAGACTGCCTTTGCATAAAGGCCCGAAAGTTTGTGAAAAAATTGTTTAATACCCCAAAGGCTTTACAAAGAGCGGATAGCGTTATATAATTAGTTGGATATACAAAGTTAATATTTTAACAATCTTAACGATTGGCTAAGGAGGATAATATTATGAAGAAAATTGGCGTAATGGGAACAGGTACTATGGGATCCGGAATTATTCAGGTTTGTGCTGCTGCCGGCTACGACGTAGTCATCAGAAGCAGCAAGCAGGAGTACATCGACGGTGCTCTGGCCAAGATCGACAAGAACCTGTCCAAGATGGTCTCCAGAGAGAAGATCTCTGAGGAAGACAAGGCGGCTACACTGGGACGCATCTCCGGCGGAACCACCTTTGACGTTCTGGCGGACTGCGATCTGATCATCGAGTCCTCCACAGAAAACATGGATAAGAAAAAAGAGCTGTTCGCTGAGCTGGACAAGGTATGCAGGGACGACGCTATCCTGGCAACAAACACATCAGCACTCTCAATCACTGAGATCGCGGCTGTTACATCCAGACCTTCACAGGTAATCGGCATGCACTTCTTCAACCCGGTTCCTGCAATGAAGCTGGTCGAGGTCGTTAAGGGCATCGCAACTTCTGACGAAGTCAAGGATGCGGTTGTCGCAGCAACAGAGAGCCTGAAGAAGACTCCTGTAGAAGTAGCTGAGGCTCCTGGATTTGTTGTAAACAGAGTCCTGATCCCGATGATCAACGAAGCAGTCGGCATCCTGGCTGACGGCGTTGCTTCAGCAGAAGGTATCGACACAGCAATGAAGCTCGGCGCTAACCACCCGATGGGACCTCTCGCACTGGGCGACCTGATCGGACTGGACGTATGCCTGGCAATCATGGAGACACTGTTCAATGAATACGGTGATCCTAAGTACAGACCTAATCCGCTGCTCAGAAAGATGGTAAGAGCTAACAAGCTGGGAATGAAGACCGGCGAAGGATTCTTCGATTACAGCAAATAATCTGAAATAGACTTAGGTTTGAGAGACCGCTTCCATAACACCACGCTATGGGGCGGTCTCTTTGCGTGTTGATGTATTTTTTACTGGAAAAGGAGCAGGCAATAGTGTAATATATAGGCGTTAAATCTCAAATCAATCTTTTTTATCCCCATCTGATTTATTTCTGAAAGGATTCTTATTATGTGGAAAACGATGGACGAAGCTACTTTAAAGTCTAAGAAAGTAGCTGATCTCAGAGAAATTGCCAAGACATTCGGCCTCAAAGGCTACGAAAAGATGAGAAAGGCCGATCTTATTGCTGCGCTCATGATCGATGAGGAGCCGGCAAAAGAGGAAACCGAAGCAAAAGCAGCCGAGCCTGCTGTCGAAGAAAAGGCTGAGCCTGCTGCTGAGGAAAAACCGGCTGAGCCTGCTGCTGAAGAAAAACAGGCTGAAGAAGCTGAACACCAGCATCACAGGAAGCGCGGCCGCAAAGGCACCCGCGTAGCCAAAGGCGACAAGGTGCCCGATCAGGTGGTGCCGGATAAGGACGACCGCTATGAAGCGGAGGGAATCCTCGACATGTCGGAGGACGGATTCGGATTCCTCAGATTCAACAATTTCCTGACCAGCGACAAAGACATATACGTTGCGCCTGCCCAGATCAGAAGATTCAATCTCAAGACAGGCGATAAAGTCAAAGGCATCTGCAGGCCGCCGAAGGGCGACGCCAAGTTCGGAGCGCTGCTTTATGTAGTCAGCGTAAACGACGATGAGCCGGGCGCGGCAATCAGACGCCCGGACTTCAACAAGCTGACGCCTATCTTCCCGAAAGAAAAACTTGTCATGGAAGACGGCAGGCAGGAGCTCAGCCTGAGAATAATAGACCTGATTGCCCCTATAGGCAAAGGTCAGAGAGGCCTCATCGTAGCGCCTCCAAAGGCAGGCAAGACCGTGCTTCTCAAGAAGATCGCCAACAGCATCGAGAAGCACTATCCGGAAGTGGAGATGATCGTTCTGCTCGTAGACGAAAGACCTGAGGAAGTCACGGACTTCAAGCGCAGTCTGATCAACGAGAAGAGCGAAGTAATATATTCAACCTTCGATGAGATGCCGCAGCATCACGTCAAGGTTGCCGAGATGGTTCTGGGAAGAGCCCAGAGGCTGGCGGAACAGGGCAAGGACGTAGTCGTTCTGCTGGACAGCATCACGAGACTCGCCAGAGCGTACAACCTGGTAGTGCCGCCATCGGGCAAGACCCTTAGCGGCGGTTTCGATCCGGGCGCGCTGCACAAGCCGAAGAAGTTCTTCGGCGCGGCCAGAAAGCTCGAAGAAGGCGGAAGCGTGACCATACTTGCGACCGCGCTCGTTGAAACGGGAAGCCGCATGGACGACCTCATCTACGAGGAGTTCAAGGGGACAGGAAACATGGAACTGTTCCTCGACAGAAGACTCTCCGAGAAGAGGATATTCCCGGCTATCGACCTGGCCAAATCCGGCACGCGCCGTGAGGATCTTCTCATGAGCCAGGATGAGATGCAGGCGGTATGGGCCATGAGAAGAGCTCTCGGAGGCAGGGACAACATGGAGGCGACGGAAGCCATTCTGGACAACCTGCAGATGACGAGAGACAACCAGACATTCATAGAAGTAATACAGAAAGTAAGATTCAAATAGTCGGAAGGGCGCATGGATCTAAAGAAGATATTCATAAAAGACGCCTGTCCAACCAAGATGGGAGGACAGGCCGTTATGGAAGGCATAATGATGAAGGGCGAGCAGAAGACCGCCCTGGCAGTCCGCGTTCCTAACGGCAATATAGAAATCGAGACGAAGAAGACGAAGACCTACGGCAAGTGGATGAAGGTGCCGATCGTCAGAGGTGTGGTTGCTTTTGTGGATTCCCTTGTTTACGGTACGAAAACACTGATGAACTCAGCGGATATCCTCAGCGAGTATGACGACGAAGAGTATGAGCCGAGCAGATTCGAAATCTGGTTTGAAAAGAAGTTTGGAAGCGAAGCTCTCTGGAAGCTGCTCATCTACACGTCCGTTGTAATCGCTCTCGCATTCTCGGTCGGGGTGTTCATTCTTCTGCCGACCTGGGTGGCATCGATAGCCAAACTGGTTTCAACAAATGTCATCTGGATCAATCTGGTCGAGGGGCTTCTCCGTATAGCGCTGTTCATCGGCTACATATGGGCGGTGTCGTTCATGCCGGACATGAAGCGGGTCTTCAGATACCACGGGGCGGAGCACAAGACCATACACGCCTTTGAGAATCTGCCGCGCGAGCAGGCCAATGGCGCGAAGGCGGGTTCCTGCGGAAAGGACTCGGCCACAGCAGTTCCTGACCTGAAAGGACTGACAGTGGAGGAGTGCAGGCAGTACCCGACGTTCCATCCGAGGTGCGGAACGAGCTTCCTCATGTTCGTCTTCATCATCGCGCTGGCGTGCCATGTGCTGCTGGGCTGGCCTGTGCTCTGGATCAGAATCGTGACGAGACTGCTTTTGCTTCCGGTAATCGCGGGACTTTCCTATGAGCTGCTCAAATGGGCCGGAAGAAGCGACAACTGGGTCGTCAAGATTCTCAGCATGCCGGGGCTCTGGCTGCAGAAGATAACGACTGCGGAACCGGATGACGATATGCTTGAGGTAGCGATTGCGGCAGTGAAAGCTGTGTGCGACGACACGCCTCCGCGCAAGTACACGATAAGACAGGAGACCAGATACGAGTACCCGCATGTGTGGGACATTGACTGATGAAAGCAACCGGAGAATACATATAGATGAAAACAAGGGTTTTAATCAAAGAAGGAGAATACAGACTTTCAAAGGCAGGAGTAAAGGACGCCGCCATCGACGCGGAGGAGCTCTACTGCTTCATGAAGGGCTGCGATAAAGTCATTCTGTTCCTGAACAAGGAACAGGAGGCGGACAAGGAGACCGAAAAAGAGTATTTCGAGCTTATCGAAAAACGCGCCTCCCGCATTCCGCTGCAGCACATCACAGGCAAGCAGGAGTTCATGGGCTTCGACTTCAAGGTCGGTCCCGACGTTCTGATTCCGCGACAGGAGACGGAAGTTCTCGTAACCGAAGCGGCGAAGATTCTGCGTGACGAGAGGAAGCAGGCCGCGGGCGAGCGGCACAAGTCGCGGGGAAAGCTGTTCGGGCTTTTCAGTTCGCCTCCTGAGCAGAAGGTGCTGGACCTCTGCTGCGGAAGCGGAGCCATCGGCATTTCGCTGGCAAAGATCTGCGAGGATGTTTCCGTAACAGCCACGGATATAAGTGAGGCGGCGCTGGCTCTCGCCCGTGAAAACGCAAAGGCAAACCGCGTGGAGATCGAATTCCTGAAGGGAGATCTCTTCGGAGCTGTGGCCGCGGTGGAAAAGGGCAAGCGTATACGCTCCTTTGACATGATCATAAGCAATCCGCCTTACATCAAGTCAAGCCTCATCGCTCTGCTTCAGAACGAGGTAAAGGACCACGAGCCGGTTGAGGCGCTGGACGGAGGAAGCGACGGACTCGACTTCTACAGGAGAATCGCGGCGGAAGCATACAGATATCTGGACAATGACGGATGGCTCATGCTGGAGATCGGTTACGATCAGGGAGAGAGCCTGCGTGAAATAATAAGAGAAACAGGACGCTACACCGAGCCGGAAATACTGAAGGATCTGGCGGGGCGCGACCGAATCGTAAAGTGCAGGAAACTGTAATGGCAGCATCGCTGCCCGGGAGATAAAAATGCTGAAAGCGGAAAAGATCATACGCGAGACGATTCGCGAACACAATCTGATAGAGAACGGCGACCATATTGTAATCGGCCTTTCAGGAGGCCCTGATTCCGTATGCCTTTTTCATGTGCTTTCAGTCATGTCTGAGGAGATGGACCTGACCATTTACCCGGTCCACATTAATCACCAGTTCAGGCCGGGAGCGGCGGAGGAAGATCAGAAGTATGTCGAGGATCTCTGCGACAGATTCGGACTGACCGCAAACGTCTTTACCGTCAACTGCAACGCTCTCGCGGCGGAGCTCGGTATGACGAGCGAAGAGGCTGGCCGCAAGGTGAGATACGACGCGTTCTTCCTCATGGCTGAGAAAATCGCGGACGAGCTCGGCGGCGCCGCGCGCGTGAAGATCGCGGTCGGGCACAACGCCAACGATCAGGCGGAAACAGTTCTGTTCCGCATTCTCCGCGGGACGGGAATGGACGGACTTGCCGGCATGGCTTACTCACGGGATGAAAGCCGCGCGGAAGGAGAAAGCACCGGCACATACCGGGTCGTCCGGCCTTTGCTTGATGTCTGGCGGGAGGATGTGGAAGCCTACTGCGAAGCGAAAGGTCTCGATCCTGTTACGGACCACACAAATAACGAAGGACTGTACGCGAGGAACAGAATCAGACTCGACCTGATTCCGTACATCGAAGAAAAATACAACAGCAACTTCCAGGAGGGCCTTGTGCGCATGGCGAAGATCGCCGCGGCGGACAAAGACTATTTCTGGGAAGAGACGACAAAAGCGTATGAACAGCTTATAGTACCGGCGGCTGATCCGGACGGCAGCCTTGCAGGCGGCATGGTCACACTGAGCTGGCGCGGACTGGCTGAATGCCACGAAGCCCTGCGTCACCGCGTAATTCTTAAGGCCTTTGGCGAGATTGGTCTGGAAAAAGACATCACGGCCGAGCGCCTTGAAGCGGCAGACAAGATCATTCTCGGCAGCGTAGGCGGCAAAACCGTTGAATTCCCGCACGGATACTCCCTGAGCGCCGGCAAAGGAGTAATCAGAATCCAAGGCGAAAAGCCGTGAAAGTAAGGTGATTTTGTTGTGCGGTTGGTTGCTTTTGTGGTAAAATAACTTGCAATTTTGTTTGTTGACAACAAATAATATGGAGGGCGTAATAATTTGAGAAGAGGAAGATTAGGGAAAAACATAACTATCTACATACTGATATTCGCGGTAGCGCTGGGATTGTTCTGGTTCCTTAACTCGGGTGAAGACACGACTACGAAACAGATCAAGACTTCGACCATGATAAGCCACCTCAAGGCAAATGAGGTTGAGAGCATCAACGTCACGGAAACCAAACTGACGGCGAAGCTGCAGGACGGCGATGTGGTCTACGCGTATGTCAACAGCGCTGTCGACCTGAATTTCATCTATGACAAATACATCATGCCTCAGGTTGATGAGGGTACGCTCAAACTGGACAGCGACCCGCCTAAGGAGGATTCAATCTGGCTGACGCTGCTTCCTACGATGCTCATGATAGGTATCATGGTGGCTTTCTTCGTGTTCATAATGAGGCAGCAGGGCGGAGGAGGCAAGGCGATGTCCTTCGGCAAATCCAGGGCCAAGCTGGCCAAGCAGGAGGACCTGAAGAAGATCACCTTCAAGGATGTAGCCGGACTAAAGGAAGAGAAGGAAGAACTCGAAGAGATCGTAGATTTCCTGAAGCATCCGGGCAAGTACAACAGCCTCGGAGCGCGCATACCTAAGGGCATACTGCTCGTAGGCCCTCCGGGTACAGGTAAGACATATATCTCAAAGGCAACAGCAGGAGAAGCGGGCGTTCCGTTCTTCACCATCAGCGGTTCGGACTTCGTCGAAATGTTCGTCGGCGTCGGCGCGTCACGTGTCAGGGATCTGTTCGAGCAGGCGAAGAAGAACGCGCCTTGCATCGTGTTCATAGATGAGATCGACGCGGTCGGACGTAAGAGAGGTGCGGGCCTCGGCGGCGGCCACGATGAGAGAGAACAGACGCTGAACCAGCTGCTCGTTGAGATGGACGGTTTCGCCGAAAACTCTGGAATAATAATTCTGGCGGCGACGAACAGACCGGACGTACTGGATCCGGCGCTGCTCAGACCTGGACGTTTCGACAGACAGATAGTAATAGGCATTCCGGACATCATCGGAAGAGAAGAAATATTCAAAGTGCACTCGCGCAACAAGCCTCTCGATGAGGGAGTCGACCCTAAGGTGCTCGCCAGAAGAACTCCTGGATTCACACCTGCCGATATCGAGAACATGCTCAATGAAGCGGCGCTTCTGGCTGCCCGCAGAAACGGCATGGTCATAAGGATGGAGGAAATCGAAGAGGCCATAACGAAGGTAATCGCCGGACCTGAGAAGAAGAGCAGGGTAATAAGCGCGGACGAACGCAAGCTGACGGCTTTCCACGAGGCCGGTCACGCTGTCGTAGCGCACTGCCTGCCTAAGTCCGACCCGGTACACCAGATTACGATCGTCCCTAGAGGAATGGCAGGCGGATTCACGATGATCCTGCCGAAGGAAGACAAGTACTACGGAACAAAGGAAGAGATGAGAGAGCAGATAATTCATCTGCTGGGCGGACGTGCCGCCGAGAAGCTCACTCTCGATGACATAAGCACAGGCGCTTCAAACGACATACAGAGAGCGACGGAGATCGCCAGAGACATGGTTACCAAGTACGGCTTCAGCGAGAAGCTGGGACCGGTAAACTACAGCTCGTCGGATGAAGTATTCCTGGGCAAGGACTTCACGTCCAAGCAGGCATACTCTGAGGAAACCGCGAACGAAATCGACGAAGAGGTAAAGGCTATCGTCGAGGAATGTTACGATGCGGCGCTCAGCATCCTTGAGGAGCACAAGACTCAGCTTACTGCTGTAGCCGAGGGACTCCTTGAGATTGAGACTCTGGACGGCGAGCAGTTCATCGACCTGTTCGACGGCAAAAAGACTCCGCAGGAGCTCGGCGAAGAGCACGCGGTTGCCAAGGAAGAGAGAAAAGCCAAGGACAAGGAAGAAGCAAAGGCAGCGGCGAAGAAGAGAAAGCTGGAGCGGCAGAAAGCCAAGGAAGAGGCCGAGAGAAGGGCTCAGGACAAGCTGGACGAGCTTTCGGATATGATTGAGGAGCAGGGCAAGAACGCCAAGTTCAAGCCGAGAATCATGACCTACAACGACATGACCCAGGAGCCGCAGCCGCTGAAGAAAAAGAAGAAGTCTGACGAAGAGGAACCGGCAGACGCCGAATTCGAACCGGTCGAAACTGAAGCCGAACCGGTCGAAACTGAAGCAGAAGAAACTGAGCCGGAAGAAACCGAAGCAGTGGAAGCTGAAGCGGAAGAGGTTGAGGCGGAAGCAGAAGAGACTGAGGAAGAAGCTGAAGAAGCCGAGCCGGAAGAGACCGCGGAAGAAACCGAGCCAGAGGAGACCGAGGAAGAAGCCGAGAAGGAGGCTGAACCGGAGGAAACCGAAACCGAGGACGAAGCTGAAGCTGAAGAAACTGAAGCAGAGGCAGAAGCGGAGGAGACTGAGGAAGAACCGGAGGAAACCGAAGCGGAAGCTGAAGAGGAAGATAAATAATGAAACTGACCGTAAAGGACTGTCTCGAACTGAATGCTTTTGCGGGAGCCGAGGTGCTTACGCATGCGGATGGGCTTGCAGGAAACGTGAGCTCTGTTTCCGTGTTCGACGGCGCCGATGAGAGCGACCTGAATCTATACAGCAGCGGAAAGTCTGAGATGCTTCTGACGGGGTTTCTGGGTGCGAAGAACGACGTCGCGAAGCAGTGCAGACTCGTCGAGAGTATGGCCAGAAAAGGCTGTCCGGCGCTTGCCGTATTCTTCGCGGGAGGAAATGAAGAAATCGACAGCAGAGTGGTCGCCGCGGCGGACAAGGCGGAGCTGACGCTCATACGCATGGCGCCTGAGGCAAGGTACGATCAGGCGATCGCCGACATCATGGACGACCTGCTCTATGGAGAGAACTTCAACAACTCTCTCATAAGCAATACTGTTTTTCATCTGCTTAACTTCGAAAAGCACTCAAGCTTCAATGACGCAGTCAGAGAAGCGGCTATAAACAATGACTTCCAGCTG
>Ga0256407_10011249_pt1 | contig 12425 bp, 9 predicted proteins | sample RumenRJG_04DNA_FD_193489 | JGI IMG/M metagenome (GOLD analysis project Ga0256407, IMG submission 193489) | Bovine rumen microbial communities from Lethbridge, Alberta, Canada - RJG_04 | ecosystem: Host-associated > Mammals > Digestive system > Stomach > Rumen | place: Canada: Alberta | collected... | reverse complement strand
CACCTCGACTTCATCGTAATAGTCAAGGTACTCCTTTTCGTTGTCACGGTACTCCGCTTTCATGTACGGCAGGACGAGCGTAAAATGGGTATTACCGTACCCATGACTTCGGATAGCTCGTTTGATGGCAGCAGAAGCAAGCAAGTCAAAATCGCCGTCCCGTCCGATCAGGAAGTCAACATACTCTTTCTGTGTTATCAGGTCATGCAGGAGCTTATCAAGGCGGTTTTCTATCTCCGCTCCACGCTCTATGTATCTATGCCCGAAAAAGCAAACTGTGTAAATGTTCATTGCAACAGCTCCTATTCACTTTTGTTACCATATATTATACACCTAAATGTCCATATATTCAAGCCCACACGGATATTATTTTATTGTCCGATAAGGTATATAATAATAGTAACCAATAAGAAAGGGGCGGTTTTATGGAAGTCGGCAAGAAACTGCACAAGCTCAGGGAAGATAAGAAAATGTCTATGTACCGCCTTACACAGCTCACAGGAGTGTCGGGACACCATATCAAGGGCATTGAAGAAGGCACACGGCAGCCCACCATTGAAACGCTAAATCGTCTGGCAGTCGCTCTCGGTTCTTCACTTGCTGAAATGTTCAATGATGATACCGAATGTACCTATCTTACGGAAAATGAACGGCACTTGATCGAGAATTTTCGCAGACTGTCTGATGAAAAGGCAGAGGCTCTGCTGAATATGAGCGATGTTCTGAATAAATAAGCGATGGCTACTGTAAAAGATGCAGTAGCCGTATTTTTTTACCCATACTGGACTTATAAGTCCTCGGTGAAATATTTAGAAAAACGCCCGTCGAATCATTGACTATTTGTGCAAAATATGGTATAATGGTATCAAGTATAACTTCGCATAATTTAGACTTATCGGAAGTGGAGGTGCAATTATGACCATACTCTCAAAAAAAGAAATGTCTGAGGAAGATATTAAACTTCAATATATCACTCCTGCTATCCTCGCAAAATGGGATAAGAGCAGAATAACAATGGAAACAAGGATCACCGACGGTAAGATCTGTCTGAACGGTAACTTTGTTCACCGTGATAAGAAAAGTGCCAAGTTTGCCGATTATGTCCTGTATTGGAGCAGCAGTTTCCCCATAGCGATCGTTGAAGCGAAGGACAACAACCATAGCGTATCATTCGGCTTACAGCAGGCTATCGCTTATGCTCAGATGATGGATGTGCCTTTCGTTTACAGCTCCAACGGTGATGCTTTCTATGAACACGATATGCTGACAGGTATGGAGCGTGAGATCGCACTTGATGATTTCCCTACACCTGATGAGCTTATGGAACGATACAAGGCAAATGCGAACGGTGGGCAAGGTCTGTCTGCAAATGAGCTTGCAGTTATCAGCCAGCCTTACTATTCAAGCCAGAACACCTACGAGCCGAGATATTATCAGCGTGTAGCAGTAAACCGTACTGTTGATGCTATTGCTCGTGGTGTAATGAGACTCCTGCTCGTCATGGCAACAGGCACGGGCAAGACCTATACTGCGTTTCAGATCGTGTACCGTCTGCTGAAAAGCGGTATGAAGCGTAAGATACTGTATCTTGCCGACAGGAATATCCTTGTGGATCAGTCCATTCAGCAGGATTTCTCTCCGCTTGAAAAGGTCATACACAAGATCAATGTTGCTAAGGATAATAAAACGACGATCACCTCACATCAGGTCTATTTCTCGCTGTATCAGCAGTTGATCGGTGATGATGATAAGGAGCATTTCTCTGAGCTGTTCGACAAGGATTTCTTTGATCTTATCATCGTGGACGAGTGTCACAGAGGCAGTGCCAAAGAGGACAGCAAGTGGCGCAGGATACTGGAATACTTCTCCTCGGCTACACAGATCGGTATGACCGCTACTCCGAAGGAGACAACATATACTTCTAACATTTCGTATTTTGGCGAACCGATCTACACATACTCCCTCAAAAACGGCATTGAGGACGGATTTCTCGCCCCGTTTAAGGTCATCAGCATCACAACAGACATCAGTGACGGCTGGAGACCGCTGAAAGGACAGCTTGATTACTACGGCAACGAGATCGAGGACAGGATATACAATAATACCGACTACGACTACAATATCATCATACAAGACAGAATCAATCAGGTAGCCCTTGAAATTACGAACTACCTTATCAGCACAGACCGTATGCAGAAAACAATCGTATTCTGTGCGACTGAGGACGCTGCGGAACGTATGAGGGTGGCTCTCGTCAACTTCAATGCTGATATGTGCGCTCAGAATCCTGATTATGTGGTGCGTATCACAGGCTCTGACGAGTACGGCAAGAGCAAGCTCGATTACTTCATCTCTGTCGGCTCTCCTTATCCTGTTATCGCTACGACTTCTAAACTCCTGTCTACGGGTGCTGACTGCAAAATGACAAAGCTGATCGTGCTTGATGAGAATATCGGCTCTATGACCGAGTTCAAACAGATCATCGGCAGAGGTACCAGACTGCGTGAAAAAGAGGGCAAGACACACTTTGTCGTTATGGATTTCAGAGGTGTGACAAGGCTGTTCTACGATGAAAAGTGGGACGGTCCGGTTGAAATTGATCCTAACTATCACCCTCCGAAACCGAAAGAGGGACCGGATATTATTGTCGATCCGCCTGCCCCTCCTCCTGAGCCGCAAGAGAAGCCCTATGTTGATGTGAATGGCTGTACTGTCCGTATCATCAACAAGGTGGTATCGGTGTACGATGCCGACGGCAAGCTCCTCCGACATGAGAACATCATAGACTATACAAGAACAAATATCCTCGGAGAATACGCCGACTTAGAGCATTTTATCAGAAGTTGGAACGGTGAGGAAAAGAAAAAGACCATATCCGAGCTTTTCAAGGAACACGGCATTGACCTGCAAGCCCTGAAAGAATCGCAGGGTATGGGCGATATTGACGATTTTGATTTCATCATTCATGTTGCGTTCGACAAGAAACCGCTGACACGGAGAGAACGTGCAAATGATGTGAAGAAGCGTGACTTTATCAGCAAGTACAGCGGTACGGCGAGAGAAGTCATTGAAGCTCTGCTTGAAATGTACTCCAATGAGGGTATCTATCAGATAGAGGACACGCAGGTATTGAAGCTCGATCCGTTTATCAGAATGGGCAAGCCTGCGGCAATCGTAAAGCTGTTCGGTGGTAAGGACGGCTATTTGCAGGCAATCCGTGAGCTTGAAGAAGAAATATACAAGGTGGTATAAAACATGAGCAGTTTAGGTAATTTCGTAAAGAGATTACGGGATATTATGAGAAACGACGCAGGTATCAACGGTGATGCGCAGCGTATCGAGCAGATCGCTTGGCTGCTGTTTCTCAAGGTTTACGACACAAAGGAAGACGACTGGGAATATTACGATGATGACTATGAGTCTATCATTCCGGAGGATTGCCGTTGGCGTAATTGGGCGGTAGATGACGGCAAGGGTACAGCACTAACAGGCGATGATCTGCTTGATTTCGTCAATAATACGCTGTTTCCCACGCTGAAAGGCATACAAGTTTCCAAGACCACACCTATCAACAAGGCTATCGTAAAGACAACATTTGAGGATACCAATAACTACATGAAGGACGGTGTTCTGCTCCGACAGGTGGTCAATGTCATTGATGAGCTTGACCTCACCAATTATGAGGAAAGCCACGCATTTGGCGATATTTATGAGTCTATCCTGAAAGAATTGCAGAGTGCAGGCTCTGCCGGTGAGTTTTACACGCCCCGTGCTGTGACCGATTTCATGGCACAGATGATACGCCCCGTGATCGGTGAAAAAATGGCGGACTTTGCCTGCGGTACGGGCGGATTTATCATCAGTTGGCTCAAAGCCCTTGAATCGCAGAAAAAGACTGTCGAGGACAGAGCTGCGTTCGATACCTCGGTTTACGGCATCGAAAAGAAGCAGTTTCCGTATATGCTATGCGTGACGAATCTGCTCCTGCACGATATTGACACCCCTCGCATTTATCACGATAATTCGCTGTTAAAGGATGTTCTCGACTATACTGAGGACGATCAGTTTGACGTAGTGCTGATGAATCCTCCATACGGCGGCAGCGAGAAAACGGAAGTCAAGAATCATTTTCCGTCTGATCTCGCAAGCAGTGAGACGGCTGACCTGTTCATGTCGGTCATTATGTACCGCCTGAAGCAGAACGGCAGAGCTGCGGTCATTCTTCCTGACGGTTTCCTGTTCGGTACGGATAACGCAAAGGTCGCTATCAAGAAAAAGCTGATGAGCGAGTTCAATCTACACACTGTCATTCGTATGCCGCACAGCGTTTTTGCTCCGTACACCTCTATTACTACAAATATCCTGTTCTTTGACAGGACAGGTTCTACTAAGGAAACATGGTTCTATCGTCTGGATATGCCCGACGGGTACAAGAATTTCTCCAAGACCAAGCCGATGAAGCTCGAACACTTTGCTCCTGCTGTTGAGTGGTGGAGCGACCGACAGGAGATCACCATTGACGGCTTTGACAAGGCGAAAAAGTACACGGCTGAGGAGCTTGCTGAGAGAAATTATAATATTGACCTCTGCGGTTTTCCCCATGAGGAAGAAGAAATACTCCCTCCGAGAGAGCTGATTCAGCAGTATCAGGAGAAGCGTGCAAGCCTGAATGCGGATATTGACCGTATTTTGGAGCAGATCACGGGCATTCTCGGTATCAGCGATATGGAGGACTTGACATGACAGCACAGCAGTTAAAAAACTCCATACTCCAAATGGCGGTGCAGGGCAAGCTCGTTCCGCAAGATCCGGGCGATGAGCCTGCAAGCGTACTGTTAGAGCGTATCAAAGCCGAAAAACAGGAGCTTATCAAGGCAGGCAAGATCAAAAAGGATAAGAAGTCCTCGGAGATATTCAGAGGCACTACCCATAATTTGCCTTATGCCTTCTGCGAGCAGATCGGCAAGGAGATACGGGATATTTCGGACGAGATACCGTTTGAGATTCCTGATTCTTGGGAGTGGGTAAGGTTAGGTATGATTGGCGAAACAAATATAGGTTTAACATATCGCCCTGCCGATAAAACTATATCTGGAGGAACATTAGTATTACGTTCAAGCAATATTCAAAATGACAGAATGGATTATAGCGATACTGTCTATGTTTCTTGTGAGATACCTGAACGAGCTATGATACATAAGGGTGATATTCTTATTTGTGCAAGAAATGGTAGCAGAGCATTAGTGGGAAAATGTGCAATAGTCGATAAGGACGGTATGGCATTTGGTGCGTTTATGGCAAAATACAGCAGTCCGTTTAATCAGTATATAAAGTTGTTTATAGATTCACCATCATTCAGACAACAGCTTGATGGTGTTAAGACAGAAACGATTAACCAAATCACCCAAGATATGCTTAAAAATCAGCTTTGTCCGTTACCACCTGTGAATGAACAAATCCGTATAGTTGAAATGTTCTACAGACTACTCCCATACATCGAAAGATACGGCAAGGCAGAAGAACACCTCACCGCCCTCAACACCACATTCCCCGAAGCCTTGAAAAAGTCTATCCTGCAAGAAGCGGTACAGGGCAAGCTCGTTCCGCAGAACCCCGATGATGAGCCTGCAAGTGTGCTGCTGGAGCGTATCAGAGCCGAAAAACAGGCACTTATCAAGGCAGGCAAGATCAAGCGTGACAAGCACGAATCAGTCATCGTAACAAGGGATAAAATTCCTTATGAGATTCCAGATAGCTGGGAGTGGTGTAAATTATCCGATTTAGCTATTTTAGAGAATGGTGACAGAAGTAGTAAATACCCTGTTGAAGCCGACTATGTTGAGAGTGGTATTCCATTCTTCGGAGCAAAAGACATTGACGGCGAAATGATGAGCTTTCAGAATGTTCGTTTTATATCACAACAAAAGTATGACGAACTCGGTAACGGCAAACTTGTAGACGGTGACATTATTTGCTTACTTAGGGGAAGTGTAGGAAAAACAGCGAAATTTGAAGCTAATGAACAATTCGATACGGGCTTTATATGCGCACAAATGCTTATAATTAGACTGTTGGATAAATCCTTGTTTGGTTATATATCAAGTTATTTCAAGTCACCCGACTATACGAATTATGTAGAAAGCAAAGTAACAGGAACAGCAGTAAGACAAATGCCTGCAAAAGAAATGGGTAATCTGCTTATACCACTCCCACCTCTTAACGAACAGCACCGCATAGTCGCTAAAATCGAAGAAATCATGCCTTACATCAACACGATCTCAAAGTAAGATGTTACAATTATATCGGAAGGAGGTCTTTCGATATGATTGACACATTTAAGGAATATCTGGACAAAACAAATCTGTCCGAAAACTCAAAGTCTGCCTATCTGTTCGCACTGAGACAGTTCACCGAGCAGTACGGCAGCGTAACCAAAAAGAACCTCACGGCATACAAGGTGTGGCTCGTGGATCACTTCAAACCGCAGACGGTAAACCTCCGTCTGCGTGGAATGAACTGCTACCTTGAAAGCGTGGGCAAGGAGAAGTGGAAGCTGTCCTTTGTCAAGGTTCAGCAGAAGCCGTTCCTCGAAAATGTTATCAGTGAAGCGGATTACTTGTACTTCAAGAAGCGTCTGAAAGAGGACGGCGAATTGTTCTGGTACTTTGTGATCCGCTTTCTTGCTGCCACGGGAGCGAGAGTGAGCGAGCTGATCCAAATCAAGGTGGAACACGTTAAGCTCGGCTATCTCGATTTGTACTCAAAGGGCGGTAAGCTCCGCCGCATTTACATTCCGAAGTCCTTGCAGGCAGAAGCCCTTGCGTGGCTTGCTGAAAAGAAGCAGGACAGCGGATTCATCTTCCTCAATCAGCGTGGACAGCGTATCACCACAAGGGGCATTTCGGGCGAATTGAAGAAGTTTGCAGAGAAGTACGGCATTGACACAAAGGTGGTATATCCGCACTCGTTCCGTCACCGCTTTGCCAAGAGCTTTCTTGACCGCTGTAACGATATAGCGTTTCTCGCTGACCTTATGGGACATGAGAGTATTGAAACTACCCGTATTTACCTCCGCAAGACCGCCACGGAACAGCGTGAGATCGTAGACAGTATAATTGACTGGTAATCCATAAACACAACGGGCATACCCTCAGAAACGAGAGTATGCCCGTTTTTTATAGCTTGTCGCAGTATTGCATAAGTTCTTCTATCTTTGCGACTATTCGCTTTTGCTCGGCAATTGGCGGAATAGGAATATAATAATTTCTTAGATAGCTAAGTGATACAAAGCTTTGAACGCCTCCAGAAGCATATTTTTTCATATCGCCCTGTGAAATATATAAAAACCAGTATACATACTCCATATCCATACCGTTTTCGATTCTTTTGAATAAAGCCATATTTTTAATACTAAACACTTCGTTTCCATGATAGAGTACAGGATTACCGATACTACCTATCATAGCGAACATAATATCATCAGTATCAACTTTGGAACGTTGCGAAATAGCTTCATGATCTTCAAGGGTTATAAATTTTGCAGTTGAAAAATCAATGCTGCCATTGCAAAGGTTTTTACTCGTTACTAATGGAATACCTTTTGGAACATATTTCGGGGTATCATGTGTACCATCTCTTACGTCTAAGCATATACCCATTTTGCACCAACACCACCCATCCGGTAGCTCAAACGGTACTTCATCGGCTATACAGCGTTCTTTTCCGTCGATGATCTCATAAGGAATTTTATCCCTTGTAACGATGACCGATTCGTGCTTGTCACGCTTGATCTTGCCAGCCTTGATGAGTGCCTGTTTTTCTGCTCGGATACGCTCTAATAGTACGCTTGCAGGTTCATCATCAGGGTTCTGCGGAACGAGCTTGCCTTGTACGGCTTCTTGAAGGATAGACTTTTTCAGAGCTTCGGGGAAGGTGGTGTTGAGTGCAGTGAGGTGTTCTTCTGCCTTGCCGTATTTTTCGATGTATGGGAGGAGATCTTCTATCTTGGCTACTATGCGGTGTTGTTCGGAGAGAGGTGGCAGGGGTACAAGCAAACTTATCATTGTATCTGTTCCTGCCCTCGGCATTTTTATTCCGTAGGTTTCTCCATTTACAAGCCCGTCAACATAGGGTGATTTTAAGAAATTCACGATATATTCAGCAGAAATGCCACCATATACTGTAAAGGGTACTATTTCAGGAGTGCAAATCCCACTATCAGGAGCAACGAGTATTTTCAAGAGGTACGGACGGAGTTTGCTGTATAGAATATCACCCTTGGTAAAAACGGTTTTGTCTCCAACAGCTTTTCTCTCACCAACGGTCTTTTTTACAAGTAGCCTACCGCCTTTTTCTATATCCTCAAGGTCAAGTCCCCATATCGAAACATCTGCATCTTTAGCATTTATCTTCTGTTTGGTTTGATTGTAGGTGCTTATAATACCTAACCTTACCCACTCCCAAGAATCAGGAATCTCAAACGGTATCTCGTCCGAAATATCCCGAATTTCCTTACCGATCTGCTCACAGAAGGCATAAGGCAAATTATCGGAATATGAGAGTACCAATAGCCCAAAGCCTAATGACACACTCACTTTCCGTTCCGCTGAGGTTCAAATCAGTATTATGGCGCGCGCCACAATGACAGCATACCCTTTTGGAACTGAATAACTCACTAAGACCTGAGACCTGCTCACACAAGCATTTCTCAGGTCTTTTTTTCAGGCGGTTAGATTTCCGCTCCGCAGGCTTGGACGGCTCTGAGGGACGTTTCCGTTCGTCTGAGTGGCTGTCAAGCAGAGGTCGGCTCTGCGATCCCCTGTTCCGCTTCATACTCCCTCACACGGCGGTAAAAGGTGTTAGCCGACAAGCCCATTCTCCGCATAAAGTCCCTGCCTGTGATGCTCTTGGACTTCCATTCCCCATAGAGCTGCCCGAACCTCGTCCAGTCAATTTCAATGGGTTTACGCCCTGTGTACTTACCCTGAGCCTTAGCGATCTCGATGCCCTCACGCTGACGCTGTTTGAGTTGTTCACGCTCCAACTGAGAGAGAGCTGCGAACACGGTGAGCATAAATTTTCCCGCAGGCGTGTCGGTGTCGATGTTCTCCTTGTGGCTGATGAGCGTTACCCCTTTGTCGGTGAGGGTGTCAATGATGTTCAGCAAGTCCTTCGTGGAGCGCCCCAGACGGCTGATACTCTCGATATAGAGCGTATCGCCCTCACGCACATAGTCAAGCATAGCCCTAAGCTGTGGGCGGTCTTTGTTCGCTCCCGAAATCTTCTCGGAGAAGATGCGGTCAACCTGATAGCTGTCCATGATCTCCTGCTGACGGGCTGTTTCCTGATGTTCCGTAGAAACACGGATATAACCTATTTTGCTCATAGTTTTTGTATCCTTTCTGATGTAAGATAATTTTTCTTTCTGTTGATATGTGATTGACTTATTGGCGGTGATGATGTATAATTACTGATAAGGGAAGGCACTTGGCTTGCTCGTTAAGATCGGAATTAAGGAGACAATATAATGACTGCTTCAAAGAAGAAGAAAGTAAAAAAGATACTGCTGATATTTCTTATCATAGTAGCTGTGTTCTTAATGTTCACCTTTGTCCGACACAGGATCATGCTTAAACAGGAGGAAGAATTAGTAAAACCTGTGGGGCAGATGGTCGATGTTGACGGTCATAAAATGTGCATATATACTGAGGGTGAAGGTGATAAAACGCTGGTGTTTATGTCAGGCAGCGGAACAATTACCCCGATACTTGATTTCAAAAGCATATATCCTAAGCTGACCGATAAATACCGTATAGCAGTAGTAGAGAGATTTGGTTACGGATACAGTGAACACGTTGATAAACCGCGCGATGTGGCATCTATTCTTGCGGATACGAGAACTGCGCTTGCGGGTGCGGGTTTGGAAGCACCTTATGTGCTTTGCCCACATTCCTTTTCGGGAATAGAGGCATTGTATTGGGCGCAGACCTATCCTGACGAGGTAGAGGCTATCATCGGGTTGGATATGGCAGTTCCCGAATACTACAATTATACACCTGACGGTACATTCGCTGTGCCATATTACAGATTGCTGCACGGATTGCTTGACTTGGGAATAGGCAGATACCTGCCCGACAGTACCTTTTTGCCCTCGGGCGATTTTCTTACGGAGGAAGAACGCAAAACTTGGATAGCGCTTGGCAACCGCAATTACGCAAACATAGACACCGCAAGAGAAGCCAACATGGCTAAGGATAATGCGGCAGTGGTTGCTTCGGGGGACACGCCGAAAGCCCCGATGCTTATGTTTGTAGCCACAGGCAAGGGAGATAAATGGATGGAGGTCAGTTACCGTTTCGCTGAGAATATGCCTAACATAAAGACCATTGAGCTTGACTGTGACCATTACGTCTTTCACTATGAAGCCGATAAAATGACGGAGGAGATAGGCTTGTTCCTTGATAATCTCTGAATAAATGCACTCTCATATATACATATCACCACGGCAAGGAGAACCACTCTCCCTGCCGTTATTTTTATTCAAGCTGACTTTTCTTTCTCTTGGCAGCCTGTTCGTTTTCCATATATCGTGAAAGCGTTCTCTGACTGTCACGCTTCTGCTGTGCAAGCCTTGAAAGCCTGTCCGCTTCTTTCTTCAGGACTTTACGCTCTGCACTCTGCTCAGCGTATTCTGTTCGGGCTTTTTCAAGCTCCGTTTTCAGCTTGCTGAGTTTCGGTATATGAGCATCGGGAAATAGCTCTATCAGCTTCTTGTAAGCCTTGTGGTACTCGTCAAGTTCATAGCAGAAATCGCTCTTGTACTTGGTTTTCGCCTTGCCCTCCAGAGAGGTATATTTCTTGTGATAAGCCACAAATTCATGATACTTCTCGATTGCCGGAATCTGCTCCTCCATTTTGTGAATACGGGCGCTCAATTCGATTTGTGGTGTTGACATGACCATAAATTCAGCAAGCGCCCTGTGAGCTGCACTCTCCAATTCTTCAAGGGTGGAGTTGCTCGCTGTCATTTCATTCAGCGCCTTGCTCGCCGCTTTCATATTCTCACGGTCTGCCCAGTTAGTCAAGCCCTGAGACTGCTGAAATTTCTCGGCTGTGGTGCGGATAATTCTTGCTGTCGGGCGGTGCGACATTTGGTATTTGTAACTCTCGATACGCTTTCTGATCTGCTGGCTCTCGTAGAAGTAGCCCAGCGTTTTCGCCCTTGTAAATTTTGCCCTCGGATTGCGTTCCTTTTGCTCCGCAAGCATAAATTTCAGGTCTATTTTGTGGTCGGGATTGTAGTCAACCAATATGCCGAAATCAGCACACTTTGCAAGGAAATCCTCAAAATCCTCGCTGACCTTGATAACCTCGTCAATGGCTCGTTTAAGCTGTTCTTTCCACGAAATATTTTGCTGGTCAAGCTCCCATTCCCAATGGCTCTTGCCCTTTGAAAGATGCGGATTTTCGATGATAGACAGTCCGTGTTTCCGGCAAAGTTCGTCCGAAATCGTGCGGAGTTTGCTCCACGCTCGGTCGGGTATCTTTCCCTGATTATGCTCGGTTTCAAAGGTCTTGCCAGTGTAGAAATTCACATTGTTCACGATGATGTGATTATGGATATGCTCATGGTCTACATGGACAGCTAAAACATACTGATACTCGTCATTGAAAAGTGCCTTGCAAAGCTCCTGCCCGATAAGCAATGCCCGTTCGGGAGTGACCTCACCAGGGGCGAAGCTCTGAATTATGTGCTGGCACTCACTTCGGCTTCGTCCTGTACCGACACACTCTCGGATATTTTTGAATTGTTCTGATGCTCCACATGGAGAAGATACGCACAGGTTGCTAACAACATATTTGCCGTCTGCGGTTTTGTCTGGGTTGCAGATATAAGCAATTGCACCGTATGTTCCCGTGTGGATCGTATGGATACGAGTAATTGCCAAACTTCCTCTAACCTCTCTTTCATATCGGCAATATCTTCATCGTAAAGTTTGCCGCCTTTGTTGACACGGTGGGCTACCTGATTGAACGAATTGGAGATAGACGATATGTACCGTGCTATCTGTTTTATATCCTCGGTATCTTCCTCAACATTCATCACGGTAAGAGCAGAATATCTGCAAAAATCGCCCCTGCTTCTGAATGATGTTTCCGCATATCGGCGGTTGATCGCTTCAAGCTCCATGTCGTTCACTCGGAATGTGATAAGGTGCTTGCGTACCTCGCTCGGCTCAGTGTTCTGCGGTGGTGATTCGTCCTCGGTAGTGTCGGGCAGTTCAGTGAAATCCACCTCGCCCGATTCCGTGACTTCGAGCATTGGAACAGGCTCGGCAGCGGTGTCCTCGGCGGTGTTCGGCTCGTCACTTTCGGACTGCAATTCTTCCTGCATTTCGTCCGCATAAGTGTGGGCAAGTTCCTCC
>Ga0256407_10011247_pt1 | contig 12425 bp, 11 predicted proteins | sample RumenRJG_04DNA_FD_193489 | JGI IMG/M metagenome (GOLD analysis project Ga0256407, IMG submission 193489) | Bovine rumen microbial communities from Lethbridge, Alberta, Canada - RJG_04 | ecosystem: Host-associated > Mammals > Digestive system > Stomach > Rumen | place: Canada: Alberta... | reverse complement strand
GCTCCTGACTCTCAAACTGTACTTTTCTAATCATAGTCGTATCCTCCTTTATTCTTTACGTGGGTCAATAGCTTTAACTGCACCCTGCTCCTCGCTTGTACGTCCATAAGAGCCGGTGAACTTCTTCAAAGCCTCGTTGGCATCCATGCCATTCTTAACAGCCTCCATCATCTTGCCAAGGTGTACATACTCGTAACCGCAAACCTCGTTGTTAGCATCGAGATACTGCTTTGTGATATAACCCTCAGTCAGCTCCAGGTAACGTGTACCCTTTGCAACGGTACCATAGAGCGTACCAGTCTGTGAACGCAGACCCTTACCCAGGTCCTCAAGACCAGCACCGATAGCCAGACCGCCCTCAGAGAAAGCACTCTGTGTACGTCCGTAAACAATCTGCAGGAAGAGCTCGCGCATAGCGGTGTTGATAGCATCACATACCAGGTCGGTGTTCAGAGCCTCGAGGATGGTCTTACCAGGAAGAATCTCAGAAGCCATAGCAGCTGAGTGAGTCATACCTGTACATCCGATGGTCTCTACGAGAGCCTCCTGGATGATACCGTCCTTCACGTTCAGGCTCAGCTTACATGCACCCTGCTGAGGAGCACACCAACCGATACCGTGGGTGTAACCAGAGATCTCCTTGATTTCTTTCACTGCAACCCACTTGCCCTCCTCGGGAATTGGTGCAGGTCCATGATAAGCGCCTTTGCAAACGCTACACATGTTCTCAACTTCTTTTGAATAAATCATTGATAATAAAACATTTAAATGTTAAACAACGTTGTTTTTGTATCAAAAAACCCACCGAAGTGTTCTTCGATGGGCCTTCTGCGGTGCGTACGAGATTCGAACTCGTGACCTCCTGCGTGACAGGCAGGCATTCTAACCTACTGAACTAACGCACCAATGTGCTGCATCATGTCAAAAAACCAAGCGGTGCGTACGAGATTCGAACTCGTGACCTCCTGCGTGACAGGCAGGCATTCTAACCTACTGAACTAACGCACCAAAGTTGGTCATTTTTCGTTTGCGGGTGCAAAGGTAGTAATTTTTTCCGAACCCACAAAACATTTTCAGGCTTTTTTTCTTAAAAGAGCGAAAAAAGTTCAGAAAAGCATCTGCATCACTATCGCATCATGATAGTCCACACCATCAAAGAGCCATTTTCTAAGCCTTGCCGACTCCTGCCAATGCAGTTTTCTGAAGAGTGTGATACATGGCAGATTATCGGCATCAATAAAGGCATATATCTGCGAGAGATGGAGCACACGAACGGCATAATCGCAAATAGCCTCAACGGTGGCCTGCGCATAACCAGACTTACGATAAGGCTCCACGATGATAAGTCCGAGTTCCGCGCGACGATTGGCGGGGTCGAAATTCACAAGATCCACGATACCCACCACTTGATGGTCCTCATTCTCTATCATCATGCGTACCTGATGGTCAACATAGATGTCGCCTGTAGAGTTGGCAATATATTCGTGAAGAGTGTATCGGCTGTAAGGCACATTGGTGGCTGACACATTCCACATACTCCTGTCGTTCTCTATCTGATATAGCAGATCGAGATCCTCGGGTTCGATAGCACGAAGAGTGATTTTCGGATTACTAGTCATAGGATTTTCTGTTTTTATTAGGATTGAGGAATTTACGGAACTTATCGCCCATCATCTGCATCAGAGCCATGAAAGCACGAAAATAGATGGCCGTCTGTATGGGCAGAGAGATGAGAAACGAGAGATGGGAGTAATGCTTGCGGAAGAAGATAAGCATGGCCTGATAGAACACATGCACATATCGGAATGATGACTTCTGGGTAGACTCGCCCTTATAGTGGATGATATCATAAGGCAGATACCAGTTCTGCCATCCGCCTTTGAGCAGACGATAAGAGAGGTCGATATCCTCACCATACATAAAGAAGTCCTCATCGAGGAGTCCTATTTGATCAAGAGCCTTATGCCGCAACATGCAGAAAGCTCCGCTCACCACCTCTATCCTCCCAGGCTTATCCCACGGGAGATGACTCATATAATATCTACTGGTAAGCCCCAGCATCTTAAGAAATGCCACCCACGGTGTAGGCACAGCCCTGCGAGATTCCGGGGCAACTTTACCCTCGCGAGTGAGCATCCTCACCCCCACTCCTCCAGCCTCAGGATTGGCATCCATAAAGTCCAGACATCCTCGCAGGGTGTTCTCATACACCACAGTGTCAGGATTGAGCAGAAGGATATACTCCGCATCAGTCATCCTTATTGCCTGATTATTGGCACGGGCAAAACCCAGATTCTCCTTATTGGCGATGATATGTACTTTGGGGAATCGCTCACGAATATACTCCACAGAACCATCAGAACTGTTATTGTCGATCACGAAGATATCACCCTCGATACCATCGAGAGCCTTCTCCACGCTTTTGATACATTCCTCCAAAAGCAGACGGACATTGTAGTTGACGATAACAACAGAAAGTTTCATTCTTCCTCAGTGGTATCTGCGATACAACGGCTCATACTGGGATATACAAACGGCAGACACAAGGCAAGGATGATAGCCAAATAGCCGAATGTCGGACTCATATATAAATAATATAATAAGGTATTAAACCAAAGTGGTCCCTGGATGAGCATCAGCCTGAGCACTCCCCATTTCTGTAATGCAGTCTCCTTACGCGCAAAAAGGTCGGCACGAATAGTTCCGAACTTAAACAGACGAAGTGAGAGGAATGCAAAGCCAAGAGTGATGAGTTCCATCATCGTAGTAAAGACAAACTCTGTCTGATTATCACCTGCCAGAAGTCCTGAAGCGATAACATCAGTCTCAAAGAGGACAACTAAGGCCACTACCACCACTATTGTTGTGATGAAGAACCCCATCAATATGCATTGAGTACGTTTCATAACTATTTTCCTTCAAATATGGTACGGTTTAATATAGAACGTCCGAGAGTTACCTCGTCAGTATATTCAAGTTCATTACCCACAGACACACCTCGTGCGATGATACTTATCTTTACATCGGCATAGGGAGCGAGTTTGCGATAGATATAGAAGTTTGTGGTGTCGCCCTCCATCGTAGGACTCAAAGCAAGAATCACCTCACGGACATTACCCTCCGCTACACGATTCACCAGCGACTCTATCTCTATATCCCCAGGGCCTATCCCGTCCATAGGAGAGATGATGCCTCCAAGGACATGATAAAGCCCCTTGAACTGTTGGGTATTCTCTATCGCCATCACATCCTGCACATTCTCCACGACACATACCGTAGAGGCATCGCGACGAGGATCGCTGCATATAGGACAGATATCCGAATCGCTGATATTATGACAGGTTTGACAGTATTTTATCTCATTTTTCAGATTGGTAATGGCATCTGTGAATTGTTCCACGTCACTTTCTTCCTGACGTAGCATCCACAGCACCAGACGAAGAGCTGTCTTACGTCCTATTCCAGGAAGGCGCGAGAACTCAGATACCGCCTTTTCCAATAATTGCGAACTATATGGTTGTTGTATCATTTCTAATTCTTAATTTCCTATCTCACTAAGTTCCAGCCATCGCATGGATTTCTCATCGAGTTCATCTTTCAACAGAGGCAGACGTTTGCTCTTCTCTGTGAGTTCCTCAATAGAGAGAGTACCGCTGCAGAGAGCCTCTTCTATCTGTTGCTGTTCTGCTTCAAGGGCCGCAATCTCTTTCTCAAGGCGCTCGAACTCTGTTTTCTCCTTATAGGTCATCTTCTTCCTTGGCTCGGAGGATTCTTTTGCAGGGTTAGATATCTTAGAATCTCTAGAGTCTCTGGTATCCCTTGAATCTTTAGGATTCTTGGTGGCGGTTTCTTTAGGCTGGAGGGATTGCCACTGGCGATACTGAGTATAGTTGCCTGGAAAATCCTTTATCTCTCCATCGCCCTTGAACACCAGCAGATGATCTACCACCTTATCCATAAAATAGCGATCGTGAGAAACCACAATCACACATCCTGGGAAATCCTGAAGATACTCCTCGAGAATCTGAAGCGTGACAATATCCAGATCGTTGGTAGGCTCATCGAGTACGAGGAAGTTTGGATTCTTCATCAGTACTGTACAGAGGTAGAGTTTCCTGCGCTCACCACCAGAGAGCTTATACACATAGTTATGCTGTTGCTCGGGAGTGAAGAGGAAATACTGGAGGAACTGTGATGCACTGAGGTGCTTGCCGTTACCCAGATAGATATATTCCGCAATATCTGTAATGACATCTATCACCTTCTGCTGTTCATCAAACTGTAACCCCTCCTGCGAGAAATATCCGAAACGCACAGTATCACCTATATCGAATCGTCCCTCATCAGGTGGCACCATACCGAGAAGCATCTTTATAAACGTGCTCTTGCCAGTACCGTTATTCCCCACGATACCCATCTTCTCAAAACGGGAGAAATTATAATAGAAGTCCTTTAGAATCACGACATCATTACTATTCTCACCACTCGCCTCTGAATTCTCACTTCTGAACACCTTGGAGACATACTGGCACTCAAAAATCTTCGAGCCGATATATACATTATTCGCCTTAAGACGAATCTGCCGCTCTTCTATCCTCTGTTTTGCTATACGTTCCAGATCATAAAATGCCTCTTCACGATAACGGGCCTTATGACCTCTGGCCTGAGGCATACGACGCATCCACTCCAACTCCGTGCGATAGAGGTTGTTGGCCCTGGCTATCTCCGCACGACGATTGTCGATGCGCTCCTGGCGCTTCTCAAGATAGTAACTGTAGTTGCCGCGATAGGTATATATCGTCTGATCATCGAGTTCGAGAATCACAGAACATACCCTGTCGAGGAAGAATCTGTCGTGAGTAACCATCAGGAGTGTCCTATTGCCACGATTAAGATAGCCCTCGAGCCACTCTATCATCTCAAGATCGAGATGGTTAGTGGGCTCATCAAGGATTAAGAGATCCGGTTCCGTAAGAAGCACATTTGCCAGAGCCACACGTTTTTGTTGTCCTCCAGAGAGCTGGCCCATAGGCTGACTCAGATCGCGTATCTTCAACTGTGTAAGGACCTGCTTTGCCTTAAGCACCTTCTCGTCTTCTCCCTGGTGATTGAAGCATGCATCGAGTACACTCTCCTCAGGGTCGAATACTGGCGACTGCTCAAGTATCCCCACCTTCAGATCCCTACGGAAGATTATCTCTCCCGAGTCATATCCCTCCTTTCCTGCAAGCACAGACAACAAGGTGGATTTCCCTGTACCGTTCTTGGCTATCAGTCCTACCTTCTGTCCCTCGGCAATAGAGAAACAGATATCCTTGAAGAGCACCAACGCTCCAAAGGACTTGGTGAGATTCTGCACATCAAGATATGGGTTCTCCTTAGCCATTGGCAAGTTCCTTATTTATCTCTTCAATATAGTTTAGCACCTCATCGCGGCCCTGTTTCTTCTCTGACGATGTGACAAACATCGGAGGCAGTTCCTCCCATGTCTCTGACAACACCTTCTTATATGCCTCGACACTGGCATTCACCTTATTTGCAGTAAGTTTATCAGCCTTGGTGAAGACGATAGCAAAAGGCACACTCGACTCTCCAAGCCACTGGATAAACTCAAGGTCGATCTTTTGCGCCTCCAGACGAACATCCACAAGCACAAACACATTCACCAGCTGTTCACGCTGAAGGATATAACCCTGAATCATCTGCTCCAGCTTGTTCACCTCTTTCTTCGACCTCTTGGCAAATCCGTAGCCAGGCAGATCAACAAGATACCACTCATTATTTATAATAAAGTGGTTGATAAGGAGAGTCTTACCTGGTGTAGCCGATGTCTTTGCGAGTTTCCTGTTATTTGTAAGCATATTGATGAGACTCGACTTCCCGACATTCGACCTGCCTATAAAGGCATACTCAGGTTTTGTATCCTTAGGACACATCGACACCATAGGAGCGCTGAGAGTGAATTCTGCTTTCTTTATTTCCATATATTTTTATTTTGGGCGCAAAGGTACAAAAAAAATCCTAAAAAATTTGGAAGTTACCAAAATATTGCGTACCTTTGCAACGTTTTTCAATGGAGTATTCCATATCGAGAAGCACATCTACCTCAAATTTAAACATTTCAAGAGACATTCAAGTACTATAATAGTATGTATACAAAAGAAGAATTAGAATCTATGGATATACCCCAGCTTATGGGTATAGCATCAGAATTAGGCCTTAAGGTGAAGCAAGACGACGATCTCGAGACTGTCGTCTATGCTATTCTTGACAAGGCCGCTGAAGAGAGTGCCTCTCCAAAGCGCAAGCGTACAAGAATCCCTAAGGATACAAGCCGTGTTTATTCAGTCAATGGGGAGGAGGGTGAGAACTTCGACACTACCGTAAAGCACTCACGTAAAAAGAAAAAAGCAGATATTCCTTCACTCTTCGCTGATCTCCCTCAGACAGCTCCTGTTGCTGAAGAGATTCCCGAAGAGGAACCAGCCCCAGCTCCAAAGAAGCGTGGACGTAAGACAAAGGCAGAGAAAGAAGCTGAGGAGGCAGCTGCTGCCGAAGCAGAGAAGCAGGCAGCAGAAGTAGCTGAGGTTCCTGAGGCACAGGCTGAAGACGAAGGTTTTATTCCAGAGGCAAACTTCGATGTTCCTGAGGCAGAGTTTGCCACAGGCAGCAGCGATGGTGATGAGGAAGAGCAGAAGAATCTTCTCCAGCAGTTACAGGAGAAGATGGCTCAGCGCAGTCGCGAGGAAGAGGAAGCAAAAGCGGAAGACGTACAAGAGATACCCGTTGACGATGATCATGTATGGGAGGGAGACCCAGGTGACGGCACAGACTTCATCACCGTTCTCGACATCCCTGTGGAAGATCAGGCAGCATTACCTTCGCTCGATATCTTTGATCGTCCAACGAACGGCAATGAGGACTACTCACCACTGGCTCAGAAGAAGGCCAACGAAGAGCGTTTTGACTTCAATGACATCATCTCTGGCACAGGTGTACTCGAGGTTCTTCAGGATGGATATGGATTCCTCCGTTCAAGCGACTATAACTATCTCTCATCGCCTGATGACATCTATGTATCCCAGCAGCAGATCAAGCAGTTTGGTCTGAAGACTGGTGATGTTGTCGACTGCATGGTTCGTCCTCCATACGACAACGAGAAATACTTCGCTATGTCGAGCGTTAACTTCATCAATGGTCGCAAGCCTTCAGAGGTAAGAGACCGAGTAGCTTTCGAGCACCTCACCCCACTCTTCCCTGATGAGAAATTCACACTCTGTGGTGATAAGGCAACAACGAATCCCAGTGTTCGTGTAGTAGACCTCTTCTCACCTATTGGTAAAGGCCAGCGTGCACTTATCGTTGCGCAGCCAAAGACTGGTAAGACAGTCCTCATGAAGGATATCGCCAATGCCATCGCAGCAAATCATCCTGAAGCATATATCATGATGCTCCTTATCGACGAGCGTCCTGAGGAGGTTACTGATATGGCCCGCACAGTAAATGCAGAGGTTATCGCCTCTACATTCGATGAGCCGGCAGATCGTCATGTAAAGATCGCAGGTATCGTGCTTGAGAAGGCAAAGCGTATGGTAGAGTGCGGACATGACGTAGTGATCTTCCTCGACTCTATCACACGTCTGGCACGTGCATACAACGCAACAGCTCCTGCCTCTGGTAAGGTGCTCACTGGTGGTGTTGACTCTAACGCCCTGCAGAAGCCAAAACGTTTCTTTGGAGCTGCACGCAACATCGAGGGCGGAGGTTCGCTGACAATCATCGCTACTGCTCTTGTGGATACCGGTTCTAAGATGGATGAGGTGATCTTCGAGGAGTTCAAGGGTACAGGTAACTCTGAGATACAGCTTAACCGCTCACTGGCTAATAAGCGTATCTTCCCAGCTATCGACCTCGTTCTCTCTTCTACTCGTCGTGATGATCTGTTGCATGATCCTACAACACTCAACAGGATGTGGATCATCCGTAAGTTTATCGCCGAGATGAATCCTATCGAGGCAATGAACACAGTAAGAGACAGACTTGTTAAGACAAGCAGCAACGAAGAGTTCCTGATGTCGATGAACGGATAGAACGTATAAAGAATAATAATCCCCGCCTCTAGCAGAAGCGGGGATTATTTATTTCTTCTCTGTTAGCACAGGCAGGGATATATGATATTTCACAGCAAGGAATCGGATCATACACGTAACGATAAAGCTTGTTACAGCACACCACTCAACAGGAAGTCCCAATTCCGCAAGTCCCCAATAAGCCAGACCTCCTAACACACTAGCAATGGCGTAAATCTCTTTATGAAATATCACAGGTTCATTGTTTAGCAGCACATCACGGATCACTCCTCCTGCAGAACCTGTGATACATCCCATGATTATCGCCACCCAGAATGGTTGTCCGAACAACAGGCTCTTCTGGATTCCTGCTATGGTAAATAGAGCAAGTCCTAAGGTGTCAAACACGAACCAGGCATTCTTAAGAGGTTCCATCCATTTGCCAAACAATACTACAGTTAACAAAGCCACTGCAGTACATATCATATATACTGGAGTAGTCATCCAGAAAGGAGTTGTAGAAAGCATCACATCTCTCACCGTTCCTCCTCCTATAGCTACGGCAATACCACACACGTAACCTCCGAACCAGTCGAAATGTTTTGCTGCAGCATGCCTGATACCCGATATCGCAAAGGCGAATGTACCCAGCAATTCAATAATATATATGATTATATCCTGCTCCATCTCACTTTTTATACCTCTCTCCCCAATAGTTTATCATTCTCTCCACGAGCTTCTCTTCAGCTGGAGAGTGCTGCCCATGCCAGATACGAACATCTTTCAAGTCATCAGGCAGGTATTGTTGTTCTGTGAAATGTCCAGGATAGTCATGCGGATACTTATAGCCATCATGATATCCCAGTTCCTTCATCAGCTGTGTGGGGGCATTACGTATAGGCAGAGGTACAGGCTGATTACCTGTCCTGCGAACAAGTTCAAGAGCAGCATCAATACCAAGATATGCGCTATTACTCTTTGGCGATGTAGCGAGATATACCGTTGCCTCAGCCAAAGGAATCCTACCCTCAGGCCATCCTATCTTGTTTACTGCATCAAAAGCCGCATTTGCCAAAAGCAGAGCGTTCGGATTAGCCAGGCCTATATCCTCTGAAGCAGAGATAACCAGTCGTCTTGCAATGAACTTCGGGTCTTCTCCGCCCTCAATCATACGTGCGAGCCAATAAAGTGCTGCATCAGGATCGCTGCCTCGGATAGACTTGATAAAAGCAGAGATAATATCATAATGCATCTCTCCGTCCTTATCGTAAGCCAGAGGATTCTGTTGCAGTCGCAGAGTTACTATCTCATCAGTGATAACAGTATCACCACTCTCCACCACAAGTTCCAGTATATTAAGCAGTTTACGCGCATCACCTCCACTAAATCGCAGGAGTGCGCCTGTCTCCTTCAACTCAATATTTTTCTCTTTCAGAACAGCATCCTGGGTAACAGCTCTATCCAGAAGTTTCAACAGATCTTCTTTCTCGAGCGACTTGAGCACATACAACTGACATCGGCTCAACAGAGGACGAATAACCTCAAAAGACGGGTTCTCTGTAGTAGCTCCGATAAGAGTTATCACACCCTTCTCCACTGCTCCCAAAAGAGAATCCTGCTGCGACTTCGAGAACCTGTGTATCTCGTCGATGAAGAGTATGGGCGATGCCTCATTGAAGAACCTGCCTTTCTGGGCTTTCTCTATCACGTCACGCACATCTTTCACACCACTTGTCACTGCCGACAACGTATAGAAGGGTGTTTCCAGACGATGTGCGATGATCTGAGCCAGGGTGGTCTTACCCACTCCGGGAGGGCCCCAGAGGATAAACGACGAGATACGTCCTGCATCTATCATCTTACGCAGAACAGCTCCCTCGCCTACCAGATGTTCCTGTCCGATATAATCGTCAAGAGTGCGGGGTCTTAGTCTTTCAGCCAGCGGTTGAACCATAAATCTCGTGCAAAGTTACAAAGAAAAACGCAAATCTCTCAAAATTCCAAATAAAAATTTGGATTTTTGTTTGAATTACATTATCTTTGCAGAAAATTTCAATCAAATAATATGGCAAGACAGAAAAAAGAAGCAGAAGAAAGCAGTGCTCAGTCGTTGAAGTCACTTACGAAGAGCAGTGTATGGGATGTCCAGGAGAACGACATCATCCGCATGATAGAAACCGGAGTGAAAGACCCCGAGATAAAAGAGAGCTTACGCCATTATATCGACATTATCCGTTGTGCATTTGAGATTCTTGACCTTAAGGATGTCTCACCACAACAGAAGAAAGCCTATGGCAAGCAGGGTTATAAGGTATGTGAAGTTAAGGCCGATGACGACCACACCTATGTATGGGGTCTGAGAAAGAAGCCTATCACACGCGTTACAGACCTCTCTTACGAGAACATCTGTCATATCTCAGCAGCTAAGCTCATCGAGGTTCTCGATCGTAACTTCGGAGGAGGCTGGGATTCTCTGACACAGTCTGTACAGGACATCATCCTCAGTGGTTTCGATATCTCCACCACTACCCTTCCCAAAGACCGTCTCCACAAGAAAGGCGGACTCTATGAGAAGAAGATAGAAGACGGCTATGAAGTGCTCGAAGTAGCCAAAGGCAACTGGGTAGAGGCCATCTTCGCCAAGGTTAAGCCTCAGCAGGAGAAGCTGAAGATGCAGTTAGGCGATGATGAAGAAAATGAATTCGATGAAGAAGACGATGATTCAGACGTTATCGTAAAGGACGACTATAAGAATCACGATGATGACGACTCTATCGACGACCCCAACGATGATGAAATCACAGAGGAGAACTACTCCACGATGATGGATCTTGGAGGAGACGACGAAGATGAAGACGCATCACAACTGATAGATTTCGTTGACGAATAAGACTGACAGTTCACGAAGGCACTTCGCTATATGGCGAGTGCCTTTATTTGTATAACCAAAAACCAAAAAACAAATGATCATTCCCTCAGTATTCTGGCTCGTGCCCGTTGCTTCTGTCGTGGCACTGGCTATGGCCTACTTCTTTTTCTCTCAGATGATGAAGGCCGACGAAGGTACCCCTCGTATGAAAGAGATCGCACTCTATGTACGCAAAGGTGCGATGGCTTATCTGGCACAACAGTACAAGGTTGTGGGTATCGTCTTTGCTGTACTCTGTGCATTGTTTGCCTTCATGTCCTACATACTGAATGTGCAGAACCCATGGGTGCCATTCGCATTCCTCACAGGTGGTCTCTTCTCGGGCCTTGCAGGATTCTTCGGCATGAAGACGGCTACCTACGCTTCTGCACGTACTGCTAATGCAGCTCGTAACAGTCTGGATAGCGGACTGAAGGTGGCCTTCCGTTCTGGTGCCGTTATGGGTCTTACCGTTGTAGGTCTCGGACTGCTCGACATCGCACTGTGGTTCATAGCACTCAACGGACTCACAGACGACTCGCTCATCACCATCACTACTACCATGCTGACCTTCGGTATGGGTGCTTCTACACAGGCTCTCTTCGCCCGTGTTGGTGGTGGAATCTATACAAAGGCTGCCGACGTAGGTGCTGACATCGTAGGAAAGGTTGAGGCTGATATCCCTGAGGATGATCCACGTAACCCTGCCACCATTGCCGATAACGTAGGTGATAACGTAGGCGACGTTGCCGGTATGGGTGCCGACCTCTATGAGTCTTATTGTGGCTCTGTGCTCTCTACCGCTGCTCTCGGTGCTGCTGCCTTCTCAGTAGCAGGACTCGACGTACAGATGCGTGCAGTTATAGCTCCAATGCTTATTGCTGCCGTTGGTGTGTTCCTATCACTGTTCGGCATCTTCCTCGTACGTACTAAAGAGGGAGCCACGATGAAGGATCTGCTGCGCTCACTGTCATTAGGTACAAACGTCAGTGCTGTGCTCATCGCTGTAGCAACATTCGGAATACTGTATTTCCTCGAGATAGAGAACTGGATAGGTCTTTCCTTCTCTGTTATCTCTGGTCTTGCTGCTGGTGTGATCATCGGACAGGCAACAGAGTATTACACCTCTCATTCGTATAAGCCCACTCAGAAGATCTCTGAGGCAGGACAGACAGGTGCTGCTACTGTTATAATAAAAGGTATAGGTACTGGTATGATCTCAACATGCGTCCCAGTCATCACCATCGGTGTGGCTATCATGCTGAGTTATCTCTGTGCCAACGGCTTCGACCTCTCTATGTCGTCAGAGAGTCTTTCTCACGGACTCTATGGTATCGGTATCGCTGCCGTAGGTATGCTCTCTACTCTGGGTATCACCCTCGCCACCGATGCTTACGGACCTATCGCCGACAATGCCGGAGGTAATGCCGAGATGTCACAGCTTGGCG
>Ga0256407_10011246_pt1 | contig 12427 bp, 8 predicted proteins | sample RumenRJG_04DNA_FD_193489 | JGI IMG/M metagenome (GOLD analysis project Ga0256407, IMG submission 193489) | Bovine rumen microbial communities from Lethbridge, Alberta, Canada - RJG_04 | ecosystem: Host-associated > Mammals > Digestive system > Stomach > Rumen | place: Canada: Alberta | collected... | reverse complement strand
CGGACAGTATCCCAAGCGGATCGTGTTCCCCGAGGTCGTCGTTCCGCGTACGGCGAAGACGGCGCTGTTCCGTCCGTTCTTCGCGGGCGACATCCTGCGGCCCGACTGGTCGAAGATGAAGACGATGCAGCGCGTCTATTCGTCGGGGTTGATCTTCAAGGTGTTCAACTGCATGGCGGCGCTGGAGGAAGGGGGAGTCTCGCACTTCTTCGACCAGCGCGGCGACGCGCGCCTCCATGCTGCGGCGTTCGAGGTGACGGTAGGGTCCGCGCCGAACACGCTCGTCCTGCGCAACATCTGGCTTCCGCCGGTCTCGGAGGAGACGCGCAAGGCCGGCTCGCTGCCGTACACGGGCGTGTACGCGCCGTATCGCGGCGGCTGGTACGAGGCGGCGAAGATGCACCGCGAATGGATGGAGACGACGCCGTGGTTCAAGGCGGCCGCCGCCCGCGATTTCTCGAAGCTGCGCGAGATCGACATGTGGATGTGGAGTCGGGGAAACATCGCGGTATCCGAGCCGCCTGTGCACTGGTTTATGAAGGAGACGGGCCTCAAGGTCGCGCTCGACTGGTACTGGTGGCACAATGTCCCCTACGACACGTCCTATCCGTTCTTCTGGCCGCCGCGCGACGGCGAGGACGCGTTCCGCGCGGCCGTGAAGCGCATGAAGGACCGCGGCGCGTTCCTGCAGGTCTACACGAACGGGATGCTCTGGGACGAGGACGATCCGCGCTGGGCCGAGGGCGGGCTTGAAAGCACGATTGTGCGGAGCAATGGCCGAATCCACGGCACGACGTTCAATCCGTTCACGAAGCAGAGCCAGGGGCACATGTGCGGCGAGGCGCCGAAGTTCCACGCGAAGATGCGCAAACTTGAGAAGACGCTCGCCTCCACGGGGCTTGACGGCGTGTACATGGACATGATCAGCTGCGCCGCGCACCTGCCCTGCTTCAACCCGCGCCACAAGCACGCGCCAGGCGACGCGCACGCCCTCATCGACGGCTACCGCGACTACGTGAACGCCGTCCATTTGGACAATCCGGGCTTTCTGCTCTCCTCCGAGGGGACGAGCGAGGCGTACCTCGACAGGTTCGAGTCGTTCATCATGCTCTACTCCAGCTGGGAACGCAACGGCCTCGGCACGATGCCGCGCGTGGAGCCGGTGCCCGCCGTCACGGTGATGTACCGCGGCGCGGGCGTGCTCTTTGGATCTTTCGCGACGCCAGGCGGTATCCCCGGATGGGATCCGCTCTGGGGCCCGTGCCCCGACAAGCCGGACGTGGAGAAGCAGATTGCGAAGTACCCCGACCAGTTCGCGGTCGAGTTCGCGCGCGGCATCGTCTGGGGCGTGCAGCCGATGGTGCACAACTTCGTGATGCGGGACGTCACGAATCCGCGCATCGCGAAGGACATCCAGTTCATGAAGGACTCCGCGAAGTTCTACCACGACCACAAGGACTTCCTCTTCGACGGCGAGATGCTCAAGCCCGCTAAGCTCGCGTGCGCCACGAAGCGCGTGCCGTTCCTCGGGACGAGCAGCTACAAGCGTCCGCACGAAAGCAAGGAATGCGTGCAGCCGGCCTTGCCGACGGTGTTCCACTCCGAGTGGCGCGCACCTGACGGACGCGTGGCCGCCGTGCTCGTCAACTGGACGCGCGAGGAGCAAGAGTACGAGATCGAATTTGGCGGTGTGAAGCGCCGCGGCAAGCTTCCGCCTCTCTCGTGGCGTCTCTTGAACCATGCGCCAGGCGTTTGAGTGTTTGAAAGTTTGAAGGTTTGAGAGTGTTAAGGCCACGAGCCACGAACCACGAGCCACGAGCCACGAGCCACTAGGCACACCGCACTCAATATGCTATAATTCTGGCATGAGAAAAAGCACAATGATTTTCGCAGCGGCGGCCGTGACGGCGTTTGCCGCATTAGCAGATGAGCAGGCGGAGTTTGCGGACTCGCGCGTGAGATCGATCGTGCCGCCGACGAAGGTGGTGGCGACGTCGCAGGGCCTTGGTGGAGCAGAGCGGCTGTGCGGGGCGCGCTTCGGGCAGGTGTCGGAAGGGGCGTTTCTGGCGGGGTCGGGTCCGGTGTTGAAGTCCGGCGAGTGGCTGCTGCTCGACTTCGGGCGCGAGCTGCACGGTTCGGTGCAGATCGGCAGTGGGGCCAGAAGCGGCAGGGGCGTGAAGGTGCGAGTGCGCTTCGGGGAATCCGTTGCCGAGGCGATGAGCGAGCTCGGCGAACGCGGGGCGTGCAACGACCATGCGATACGCGACGGAGTGATAGACCTGCCGTGGTTCGGCCGGCGCGAGATTGGCGAGTCGGGCTTCCGCTTCGTGCGCATAGACAACGTGGGAAGGGATGCTGCGCAGATAGAGTACGTGAGGGCCGTATCGCTGATGCGTCCGATGAAGAGGCTGGGCGCGTTCCGCTCGTCCGACGAGCGGCTCAACGCAGTCTTCGAGACTGCCGCGCGCACGGTGCATCTCTGCTGCCAGGACTACATCTGGGACGGCATAAAGCGCGACCGTCTTGTCTGGATGGGCGACACGCACCCCGAGACGATGAGCGTTCTCGCGCTCTTCGGCGATGCCGACGTGCTGCCGAAGTCGCTCGACTACATGGCCGCCACCACTCCCCCCTCGAAGTGGATGAACGGCATGCCCACCTACACGCTCTGGTGGATCAGGAACGTGGCAGAGTGGTACCGCTACACTGGCGACGTCGCGTACCTGAAGAAGCACGCCGCCTATCTCTCAGCCACGTTCGACCATGTGCGCAGCGGGATGAGGAATGGCGAGTGGAGGGCGGGCAACTTCCTCGACTGGCCCACCAACCACAACGGTCCCGGCGCGACGGCCGGCACGCAGGCGCTCGCGCTCATGTGCGCGAGGGATACCGCGTTCCTTGCGGACGCATTGGGCGACGCGGCGCTGGGCGGGAAGGCGCGCGCGCTTGCGGCCGAGCTCGAGAAGCTGCGTCCTGACCCGTACGGCGCGAAGTCCGCCGCCGCGCTTCTCGCGCTCTCTGGCCTGCGCGACGCGAAGGAGATGTTCGCGACTACGCTCGGCCGGAACGGGCACGCGGGAGTCTCCACGTTTTACGGCTACTACATGATCGAGGCGATGAGCGCGGCGGGCGAGCAGCAGCGCGCGCTCGACACGGTGCGCGACTACTGGGGCGGAATGCTCGACATGGGCGCTACGAGCTTCTGGGAGGACTTCAACCTCGCCTGGACCAACAACGCCTTCCGCATCGACTCGCTGGCGGTGCCGGGGAAGAAGGACGTTCACGGCGACTATGGCGAGTTCTGCTACAAGGGCTTCCGCCATTCGCTGTGCCACGGGTGGAGTTCGGGTCCAGCCGCGTGGTGCATTGCGCACGTGCTGGGGGTGCGTCCGACGGGCGTTGGTTGCAAGTCGTTCGAGGTGAAGCCGCAACTTGGAGATCTCAAGTGGGCCGAGGGCGCGTACGCGCTGCCGGGCGGGCGTTCGCTCAAGGTGCGCGCAGAGCGCGCGGCCGATGGCACAGTGCGCACAACCGTCGACGCTCCTCCCGGTGTGACCGTAGATCGCAGCACGCGCTAGGCACTAAAAACCCTTGCGCTCTGATTGCGTTTATAGTATCATACGGCGCCAAGGAGAACTAGAGAGATGAGTGCAAAAGACGACATTCCCTACAAGACATACCTTGCCGAGAACGAGCTGCCGAGCGCGTGGTACAACATCCGCGCCGACATGAAGAAGAAGCCGGCGCCGCTTCTGAACCCGGCCACGCTCAAGCCCGTGACGGCGGAGGAGCTGGAGCATGTGTTCTGCAAGGAGCTTGTGAAGCAGGAGCTCGACGAGACAACTCCTTTCATTCCGATTCCTGACGAAGTGCAGAAGTTCTACCGGATGTTCCGTCCGTCGCCTCTCATCCGCGCCTACTTCCTCGAGCGCGCGCTCGGCACGCCCGCGAAGATCTACTACAAGTTCGAGGGCAACAACACATCGGGCTCGCACAAGCTCAACAGCGCCGTCGCGCAGGCTTACTACGCGAAGGCGCAGGGGCTCAAGGGCGTCACCACCGAGACCGGCGCTGGACAATGGGGCACTGCGCTCTCGATGGCGTGCGCGTTCTTCGGGCTCGACTGCCAGGTGTACATGGTGAAGTGCTCGTACGAGCAGAAGCCTTTCCGCCGCGAGGTGATGCGCACGTACGGAGCGGACGTCACGCCGTCGCCCTCCATGAAGACCAAGGTGGGCCGCGCCATCAACGAGGCGCATCCCGGCACGACGGGCTCGCTCGGCTGCGCAATCTCCGAGGCGGTGGAGGCGGCGGTGTCGCAGGAAGGGTACCGCTACGTGCTTGGGTCCGTGCTTGCGCAGGTGCTGCTGCACCAGTCGATAATCGGCCTCGAGGCGAAGTCGGCGTTCGACAAGCTGGGAGTTAAGCCGGATCTCATCATCGGCTGTGCGGGAGGTGGGTCCAACCTTGGCGGACTGATTGCGCCGTTCATGGGCGAGAAGCTGCGCGGCGAGGCGGACTACAGGTTCATCGCGGTTGAGCCGGCGAGCTGCCCGTCGCTCACGCGCGGACGCTACGCGTACGACTTCTGCGACACGGGCAGGGTGTGTCCGCTCCAGAAGATGTACACCCTCGGCCACGACTTCATTCCCTCGGCGAACCATGCCGGCGGACTTCGCTACCACGGCATGAGCGCCACGCTCTCGGAGCTCTACGACCAGGGCCTGATGGAGGCGCGTTCGGTGGAGCAGACGAGCGTGTTCGCCGCGGCGGAGCAGTTCGCGCGCGTGGAAGGCATCCTGCCAGCGCCGGAGTCGAGCCACGCCATCCGCGTTGCGATCGACGAGGCGCTCAGGTGCAAGAAGGAGGGCAAGGAGGAGACGATCCTCTTCGGCCTCACCGGCACCGGATATTTCGACATGGTGGCCTACCAGAAGTACAACGACGGCTCGATGTGCGACTACATCCCCAACGACGCCGAGCTTGAGGCGAGCTTCGCCAAGCTTCCCCGCTGCGAGTGACGTGGCGTTCCCGCGCGCCGTGCGCGCGCCGTGCGTGTGCTTCGCGCGGCGCGCAAAACGGCGCGCAAATGTTTTTCCGCGCTTTTTTTCGCCTTGCATGCATTATGCGCTTGCAAATGCCGAAAAAAATAGTATCATATCAAGTAAGCAAACGGTGACTGCGCCGTCGTACGGTGCGCCGTGAGCGAACAAAAAAAAAGGACAGACACATGGCTACCACCAAGAAGGCTCCTGCGAAGAAGGCCGCCCCTGCTAAGAAGGCTCCCGCCAAGAAGCGCGGTTGCTGCTGCGCGACGAAGAAGGCTGCGCCTGCGAAGAAGGCCGCTCCCGCCAAGAAGGCGGCTCCTGCCAAGAAGGCCGCGCCTGCGAAGAAGGCGGCTCCTGCGAAGAAGGCTCCGGCCAAGAAGGCCCCTGCCAAGAAGGCGGCGAAGAAGTAAGTTCCTCCCCCGAGAGCAGTTCCCAAAACTGCCGGAGCTTGCCCGTGCCGATCGGCGGGCAAGCTCTTTTTTAACGGGGGAAACGGCGCAGACAGACGAGCGTGGACTATGGGCGAGATTCTGCATCAGTACCGCTTTGTGGCGGTGGTGGCGCTCTTGGGAATCGCTGCGGTGCTTGCGATGGAGAAGGGCAGGCTGCCTCTTGCGCTGCGCGGAATCAGGAAGGTGATGGGCCGCGACGCCGGATCTGGCGAGACGCCGCGCGGCGAGGAGCGCAGAGGAGTGCCGGCGTGGCGACGCGCGCTTGCGTTTGCGCTTGTGCTGGCGGCGTTTGCGATCGCGGTTCTGTGACCGAGCGAGACTAGAGACGATTTGAGTTGATGCACCATGAGGAATGCAATGCAAGAATGGAAGTTCAGGCGCAGCGAGTTCAGGCGGCCACCGGCCCAGCTTGAGCACGTTGACGCGACGATAAGGTTCTTCGAGGACCGAGTGGAGGCGGAGGGCGTGCTGCACCTCGTGGCGCGCGAGGCCATCGGCGAGATGCCGCTCGACTGCGACGGCGCGAAGGTGCCGTACGCTCTCGACCGCGAGTATGCGCCGGGCGAGCGCTTCACGGTGAAGGTGAGCCACGTGTCGCATCCCGACGGCGTGCGCCTCGAGGGCATCTACCGCGACGTAACGCCGGGCGGCGCGCCGCAGCAGTACATGAGCCAGTGCCAGCAGTTCGGCTTCCAGCGCATACTTCCGATCGTCGACGACTGCACGGCGAAGTGCACGTTCCGCACCACGCTCGAAGGCGACGAGCGATACACGCATCTCATCTCCAACGGCGACCTCGTGGAGAAGAGGTCCGCAGGACCAGGCCGCATGGCGTGGACCTACGAGAACCGCAAGCCGATGGCGCCGTATCTCTTCATCGCGTGCGCAGGCACGTGGGACGTCCTATCCGACAGCGTGACTTATCCCGACATCGGCAAGACGGTGAAGCTTGAGTACCTCGTTCCGCCGGGCCACGTTGACGGCGCGCGCGTTCCGATGGAGATTCTCAAGAAGTCGATCATCTTCCAGCACGAGCTCACGGGCTTCGTGTATCCCTACGAGACGTACCGCACCATCTGCATGGAGAAGTCGCTCTACGGCGGCATGGAGAACACGGGCAACACCACGATCGTCACGCAGGCCGCGCTCATCGACTCGTCGATATCCGACGCGCGGCTCGTCTATGCGCACGGCGTGATCCCGCACGAGTACGAGCACAGCCACTGCGGCAGCGGCGTGACGATGGAGACGCCGTTCGACATGTGGCTCAACGAGGCGTACACCGTGAACGTGGAGCGCGCGTTCCTCGCGCGCGAGTTCGGCGCCGCGTTCACGCGCGCGATGGACGTGGCGGGGCTGCGCATGGACGGCGGCGCGCTCGCCGAGGACGAAAGCGGCTCAGCGCCCGCGATCGTGCGCGAGGGCGTGAACGATCCCGACGACGTGGTGGACGCCATCACGTACGACAAGGCGCCGGAAGTGCTCAACACGCTGCGCAGCCTCATCGGCGCAGAGGCCTACGACAAGGCGTGGCGCGAATACTTCCGCCGCTTCGACGGAGGGAACGCCAACACCGAGGATTTCCTGAAGGTGTTCTCCGAGACGACGGGGCGCGACATCGGCGCGCTGATGCGTCCGTGGCTCTTCTCGAGCGGACACCCCACCGTGCGCGCGAGCTGGACATGGGCGGCGGGAGAGCTCACGGTGACGCTTGCGCGCGAAGGCGACTACGTGGTGCCCGTGCCGTACGCGCTCGTGAAGGACGGGCGCGACGTCGCCTCGGGCGCGTTCGTACTGGACGGCGCGATGCAGCAGTTCCGCACGAAGTGTCCGAAGCCCGATTTCATCTCGTGGAACCGCGGCTGCGGATTCTACGGCGTACTCGAAGTGGAGGCGCCGGAGGAAGAGCTCGTGTGCCAGGTGCGCACGGACCCCGACGCGTTCAACCGCGCGGAGGCGATGAAGATGCTGCGCGACCGCGGCGCCGTGAAGGCGTGGCTTGAGCTCTACAAGGAGATCTTCGCCGACGAGGCGCTCGACCTCGGCGCGAAGGAGGCGATGCTCTCCGTGGGCGTTCATTCGCTCGACCGCAGGCGGAGCGCGTTCGTGCGCGAGAACGCCGCCGAGATGCACGCACTGCGCAAGGCAGCCGCGGAGGCGATCGGAGAGGCCGCGCTCGTCGCGTCGCTCGGCGGAGAGAACGCGAACGGAATCGACGCCGCGTCGATAGTGCGCCGCGCCTGGGACAAGGTGATTCTCGACATGCTCGCCGAGCTGAACACGCCTGGCGCGTGGGCGGCGATCGAAGGCTACCTTGGTCGCGCCGAGAACATCACCGCGCGCCTCAACGCGCTATCAGCGCTCGTGCGCGGGGAGTGTCCGCGCAGAAAGGAAGTTCTTGAGGCCGAAGGCGAGAAGCTGCGCAGCACCACGAACGGCTATTCGAGCTATCTGCGCATCGTCGCATGCGATCCGCACGAGGACGTGTTCGCGGCGATTGAAGCGGAGGAGCGCCGCGAAGGATGGAGCATGTCGCATCCCGCTCTCTCCCGCGCGCTATACTGCGGCTTCACCGCGAACGCCGACAGGCTCTGGACGGACGAGGGCCTCGCGTGGATCGAGCGCACGATCGTCAAGTACGCGCAGTGCGGCGAGTACAACGCGCTGCGCCTCCTCTCGCCGTTCCTCACGTGGCGCTGGTTCGAGCCTGGCCTGCGCGCCGAGGTGAAGGCGCTCCTGGAGCGTCTCGCCGCTGCGCTGCCCCGCGAGAAGTATCCGTCTCTTGGCGGACGCATCGTCGATCTGCTCGCGTAGCGGCTACGCGCATTTCAAGGCTTTCAAATTTTCCAAAACATCAAAACGAAAGAGAACATCAGATGAACGAAGAAGCATTCAAGAAAGTGCAGGCCGCCGTGGAGGCGGCCAAGGGCACGACGATCAAGCAGCTTTTCGCGGCGGATCCAGAGCGCGCGGCGAAGTACACGCTCACGGCGGCGGGCTGGACGCTCGACTACTCGAAGAACCGCGTTGACAAGAACGTGATGAAGGCGCTCCTCAAGCTCGCCGAGGCGTCCAACCTCAAGGCCGAGATCGAGAAGATGTTCACCGGCCGCAAGATCAACGAGACCGAGAACCGCGCCGTTCTGCACACCGCGCTCAGGAACTGCGACCCGAAGGCGAAGGTGAAGGTTGACGGCAAGGACGTGATGCCGCAGGTGCGCCGCGTTCTGAAGCAGATGGGCGCCTTCGCCGACTCCGTGCGCTCCGGCGCGCACAAGGGCTACACGGGCAAGCGCATCAAGTACGTGGTCAACATCGGAATCGGCGGCAGCGATCTCGGCCCCGTAATGGCCACCATCGCGCTCGCGCCGTTTTCCAAGCGCTACATCCGCAGCTACTTCGTCTCGAACGTGGACGCCACCCATCTCGCCGAGGTGCTGCGCGAGGTCAAGGCAGAGCAGACGCTCTTCATCGTCGCGTCTAAGACGTTCACCACGCAGGAGACGATGACGAACGCGCAGTCCGCGCGCGAATGGCTGCTCTCCAAGATCAAGGGCAAGGCGAACGACGTGGTGGCGAAGCACTTCGTGGCGCTCTCCACGAACGAGGCCGAGGTGGTTAAGTTCGGCATCGACCCGAAGAACATGTTCGCGTTCTGGGACTGGGTGGGCGGCCGCTACTCGCTTCCGAGCGCCATCGGCCTTTCGCTCATGATCTCCATCGGTCCGCGCAACTTCCAGCGCCTTCTCAAGGGCTACTGGAAGATGGACCGCCACTTCCGCACCGCGTCCCTCGCGCGCAACATGCCCGTGGTGATGGCGCTTCTCGGCATCCTCTACTCCAACGTGTACGGCGCCGAGAGCTACTGCGTGCTTCCGTACGACCAGTACCTCAGCCGCCTGCCCGCCTATCTCCAGCAGCTCGACATGGAGTCGAACGGCAAGAGCGTGGCGAAGGACGGCCCGCGCGTGACGTACTCCACCGGTCCCATCGAGTGGGGCGAGCCCGGCACGAACGGCCAGCACAGCTTCTACCAGCTCATCCACCAGGGCACGCATCTCATCCCGTGCGACTTCATCGGATTCTGCAAGACGCACAACCCCATCGGCGACCATCACGACAAGCTCATGGCCAACCTCTTCGCGCAGACCGAGGCGCTCGCGTTCGGCCTTGACCATGACCAGGCCGTGGAGTGGTGCCGCAAGGAGGGCGTGGACGAGAAGCTCGCCCCATACCGCACGTTCGAGGGCAACCGCCCCACGAACACTCTCCTCGCCGACTCCCTCACTCCCGAGACGCTCGGCTCGCTCATCGCGCTCTACGAGCACAAGGTGTTCACGCAGGGCGTGATCTGGAACATCTACTCGTTTGACCAGTGGGGAGTGCAGCTTGGCAAGGTGCTCGCGAAGAACGTGCTCGCCGACATCACGGCGAAGAAGAAGCCCGTCCTGAAACACGACTCCTCCACCAACGCCCTCATTGCGCGCTACCGCAAGGCCAAGGGCCTCGCGTAATTCGCAGGCAGGAAGATGAACGCAAAGGCGTGGAGGCTCTACGGAGCGAAGGATGCGAGGCTCGAGGACGTCGAGCTCGAAGGCGCCGGCGATGACGGCGTCGTGGTGGAGATCGTCACGAACACGATCTGCCTGAGCGACTACAAGGCCGTCGCACTCGGCACGGGCCACAAGCGCGTTCCGAAGGACATCGCGGAGAACCCGACCATGTTCGGGCACGAGGTCTCCGGAATCGTCCGCGAGGTCGGCTCCAGGTGGGCTTCGCAGTTTCGCATTGGCCAGCGCGTGTGCATCCAGCCCGCCTTCAACATCCCCGGCCACGAGCTGGAGACGATGGGCTACGCCTGGCATTCGGTGGGCGGCGAGACGACCCACGTGTATCTGCCGTCCGTCATAATGGAGATGGGCTGTCTTCTCCCGTACGACGGCGACGCGTTCTTCAAGTGCTCGCTTGCCGAGCCGATATCATGCATCGTCTCGGCGTTCCGCACGAACTACCACCACGCCTTCGGCTCGCACGAACACGAGATCGGAATCGTCAAGGGCGGCACGATGCTCCTCCTCGCCGGATGCGGCGCGATGGGCCTTGGATGCATAGACATAGCCTGCCACGGCCCAGAGAAGCGTCCGCGCCGCCTTGTCGTCACCGACATAGACGACGCGCGGCTCGCGCGCGCGGCGCGCGTGTTCGGGCTGTCGGCGCGTACCGACGGCGCATCGCTCCGCGCGGACGGCGAGGTGAACGGGGTGGAGCTCCACTTCGTCAATACGCGCGGCATGGCAGATCCCGTCGCCGCGCTGAAGGCGTACAATCTTGCGGACGAGGAAGACGCCTCCAATCCCACTTCGACAGGCGGCGGGTATGACGACATATTCCTCTTCGCCCCCGTTCCCGCGCTCATCACGCAGTGCTCTGACCTCCTGAGCTTCGGCGGCTGCCTCAACTTCTTCGCGGGCCCCACCGACCAGAAGCTCTCCGCGCCGTTCAACTTCTACAACATCCACTACATGATGCACCACATCGTCGCGAACTCGGGCGGCGACGTGAAGGACATGGCGGACTCCGTAGACTGGATCGGCAGGGGCTATCTCCATCCGGAGGTCATGATTACGCACGTTGGCGGGCTCCCCTCCGCCGCGCAGGCGACTCTCGACCTCCCGACGGTGCCAGGCGGAAAGCGGCTCGTCTACACGCACGTCGACATGCCGATGACGGCGATCGCCGACTTCGCCGAGAAGGGGAGAACAGATCCGTTCTACGCCGAGCTAGACCGTCTCTGCTCCGCGAACAGCGGGCTATGGTGCAAGGCCGCCGAAGACTATCTGCTCGCTCATGCGCCGAAGATCGAGATCGGCGAGCCGATGGCGAAGGTGGTGGAGCGAAGGATAGCGATATGACGTTCTACTGCCTATGCATGAGTCCGGCGATCGACGCGACGGTGAGGCTGCCGTGCGCGCCGAAGGGCGGCGGCGAGATATTCAAGGAGGTCGCCGAGGAAGAGAACGTAGGCGGCAAGGCGGTGAACGTGGCGAGATGGCTCGCGTTGCGCGGCGCGCGGGTCGTATGCGGCGGGCTGCTCGGCGAAGACAACGACAGGCCGTTCGTCAGGGAACTTTCGAAGTACGGCATAGAGGACCGTTTCCTGCGCGTCGCGGGGGCTACGCGCCGCAACGAGATGATCACCTGGCCGGGCGGCTCGATGAAGATCAACCGCCCCGCGTTTCCCGGGTTGTCAAAGGATTTCGACTGCATGGCGGCGGCGGAGAGGCTAGCCGGAGATTCAGGCGCTTCCGGTGCGACTGTCATAATCTCTGGCTCGCTGCCGTCGGCGCTGCCGGCTGGCTTCTATGCGAGGGCGGTGGCGTATTTCAAGTCGCTTGGATGGAAGACGGTGCTTGACGCGAGCGGCGAGGCGATGCGCCTTGGGCTGGAGGCGGGTCCGGATCTCATCAAGCCCAACGCGGAGGAATGCGAGCCGCTAGTGGGCTTTCTTCCCAAGACGCAGGACGAGTTCGCGGAGGCGACGAGACTGTTGCGCAGGAAGGCGGGGCACGTCGTGATTTCCGCGGGCGCGTCTGGCGCGTGGTTCGACGGCGAGTTCGTCGCCGCGCCGGAGGTGGATGTGGTCGACACCACGGCCGCAGGCGACACGCTGCTCGCCGAGTATTGCTGGAGCGGCGACGCCGCATGGGCCGTGGCCGCGGGATCGGCCGCATGCACCATGCCGGGCGGCGCGCCTCCGCCGATAGATGTAGTGCGCCGGCTGAAGGAGGGAGCATGAGCCTATTCGAAGACCGCGAGGTCGACCACAGGTTCCATCGCGCGCAGTGGCGGATGCTCTTCGCCACCATGATCGGCTACACGCTCTTCTACTTCATGCGGAAGAACTTCTCCTTCGCGATGCCCGGCCTG
>Ga0256407_10011243_pt1 | contig 12427 bp, 13 predicted proteins | sample RumenRJG_04DNA_FD_193489 | JGI IMG/M metagenome (GOLD analysis project Ga0256407, IMG submission 193489) | Bovine rumen microbial communities from Lethbridge, Alberta, Canada - RJG_04 | ecosystem: Host-associated > Mammals > Digestive system > Stomach > Rumen | place: Canada: Alberta... | reverse complement strand
TACTTCTTACACAACAGAGGAAGTCGCTATTATTGCCGCTGGTCCTTTCGAGGTTACGGCATGTGCAAATGTTCCGACTGCTACTAACTATGTAGTACAGTCTCTTGAGGAAGCTATCGCACGTTTCAATCCTAGTGCAGCTTTCAACAAGAAGCCTGAGGTAAAGAATCCTGAACCCGAAGTAAAGGAAGAAGCAGCTCCCGCACCTATTCCCGAGGCAAAACCAGAACCAAAACCTGAAGTAAAGCCAGTAGTAGCCGAACCTAAGAAGGAAGAGAAGAAGGAAGAAGCTCAGCCTATGACTCCGGTAATGACTCCCGTCGTAAAGAAAGAGGAGAAGAAGGCAAAGAAAGAGGAGCTGAAGAAAGAAGAGTCCAAAAAGGAAGAGGAGCAAAAGTAATCTCAATAGGAATCTCTCGATAGAAATTGAATTCGAGGGGTTCCTATTTTAAAACAACCCTAAATAAGATGGAGCTAAAAGAAGTACAAACAAAAAGCGGTAAGATATTAGTTTTTTGTAATCTTGAAGAACTCCTGAAAGAATCTGTCGGAGTTAAAACAATTGAGGAAGTAGAGAGTCAGTGTGATAAATCAGGAGATGAATATATAATACACTGTCCATTCTGCAAGAAAGAAGGTCATACTAAACACAAACTATATGTAAAGGATGATCTCACGGTAGGACATTGTTTTGTATGTACTAGGGCCTTTATCAATATTACAGATACCCTAAAGCCTGAAATAATAGTGCCAAAAGTATTTACCAGTTTTGGAAGTACTATACCAAAATTTGAATTGGCACACATGGAAGATCCTACATTCTCGATTGATCAGTATAAATATGAATTTGATGACTATGATGAGAAAGGTTATAAGTATCTCCTCAAGCGACATCAATTCTTTGAAGATCTCTATAAAGCATTAGGGATTAAGTTCTGGAATGGTAATGTAGTAATTCCCTTCTTACATGACGGAGAACCTTACTATTACCAAATAAGATTTACGAATGGAAGTAATAAGATTAGATATTTCCTGCCACAAGTAAAACCACAAAAACCATGCTACATAATCGAAAGGGATGATATAGCTTGTAGACGAAGGATTCTAGTGGTCGAAGGAATATTTGATGCTATTGCTGCCTTAATACAATGTCCAGATTATACTCCGGTAGCTGTTCTCGGATCTAGCATTTCAGATTATCAAATTTCACAGATCAGAGAATATACAGACTATGTTTCGGAAATTAAGATATGGATGGATGAAACTAGTATATCAAAGAAAATAGCTAGAAGACTTAAAAGTATAATTGATTACTGTCCGATATCAATAATAAAATCATATGGCCCAGATCCTGAAGAAGTTATGAAGGAAAGATTAAATAAACACCTTAATCTTCAATGGATAAAGCCAAAGGAAAATATATACGAAAATGATATTCAGAATAATAGTAGAGTCGAATCAGAAACAACTTAAAGTAATTACCGACGATCCTACTGTAAGATATTTACTTGAAGTAACAACTAAGACTACAGAATTTATACCACTACAGAGAAAGATGGGTACTGTAACTAGAACTCATCGACTCTACAATGAACGAAAAGCTCCTGTCTGCGTAGATGGATTATATACCTATACTCTATGCTATGGATGGGCAGCTTATTTAATAATGACATTTAATGGAAGATTATCGGTTGAAGATAGAGATAATATCTTAAGAGAAGTAATATATTCTCCTAATTACCGAGATATTCCATTTCAAGGACTAAGAGATTATCAGAATGAGGACGTCTTACATATTCTTAAGTATAGGCGTGGATTACATTCTTGCTTTACTGGGTATGGTGACAATATTAAATTTGCCACACTATTTAAAGTTAGTGAAAAATCGGGTAATATCGGTGAAGGGTGAGATTCCTAATACCGAGATAACTCTTAAGATTACGAAAGGCTTAAGAGTATCGTAGAGCATAGAGGCTGAATAAATATAATGTCTCCAAGAGTATCCGACATCTTTATATAGGATGAAAATATATGCCGACCTCTAGGGAAATGAACCTAGAGAACATGATGATAAAAAACTTCATGGATAACAAAGTGAAAACCCAAGTTATAGCAACAATAGCTGATTATGCTTATTCGATAGGTAAGTCAGTTCTATTGGTTACTCCAGGAAAGAAAGCGCAAGATGAATTAGTTAAACGATGTAAGTCCGCATTTGGTTTAAGTGTTCCTAGTAAAGATGGAAGACTAGACTGTATGATAACTTCCGGATTAGGTAATAGACAAGATTATAAGGATCCGGTAAAACGAAAGAAATTGGCAGCATGGATTGGAACATTCGATTGGGTACTGGCAGATGAAGTAGAGTATACTATCAATGATGCTGGAAATTTTATCTATTCGAGTGCAACCGGAGCAACTAATATGTATGGTTTCTCAGGTACTTCCGATAAGAACTCAGCCGAATCAATAACTTTCTCTGGTGGACTTACAGATGTTGTAGTAAGAAATAAAGATCTAGTAAAACATTTCGGACCTAACTTAGTTTACAGGGTACCAGAAGATAAAGATATATATGATGTAAGAATAAAAACCACTTCTCTCGATCATATAGTATTCGAACGAGAAGACTTTGATGAGAACGGTAATATGTATCAGAAGGTAATGAATAAGATATGGATGGATCAGGATGTATGTGAGACTATCGTGAAGGTTATAAAACGATATCCTCTGTTATTCATACCTATCAATAACCTAGCCAATATACTCTATGAATGGATAGATAATTACTTCGTTGGGGTATTCAGAATTCTTTTGGTATGTGGAGAAGGTTATGTATACTATGATCTTAAGGGTAATCGGAAGGTACTAAACCTGACTGAAGCTTGTGATTATATTAAGAAAGGAAAAGTTGATGTTATTCCAAGTACTTCATCAGGTTATCGTGCACTAGACTTACCAAAATTACAAAATATACTTCTGGTTGAAGGATTGAAAGCAGGTGTCGTACTACAATCAATCGGAAGAATAGCTAGAAGTGATACTATGAATATAATAACTCTTTGTAGTATGTCTGATAAAAAGATACCTGTCTACAGTAAAGCAGATCAGGCAAGAAAAGAAATGTATAAGACTTACTATAAGAATTGTAAGATAACAGAACAGATCATTTACGAATATCAATTATAATATATGGAGAATTTAGAGTTCCTTTATTCATTAATGTCTCCTTACTTATTTCAGGAGGCAAAGAATAATATCAAGCACCTAGAATATTATTTCTCGACAAATCCGGATACCTCAGGAAGTCCGTTAGTACATGAGCTGATAGAAGCAATTAAAGTTTATGACTATCAGGCGGTCGGAGATCCTCTATTCAAATCGATTCTCTCAAAGACAGGGAAATCTAGAAAAGAGGCACAGACTATCTTAGAGGAATTAAAGAAATGGCAAACCTATCCAGAAAACTTGATCCAGCCATCTCGTAAATTATTGGCGGATACTGTAGCAAAGGTAGAGATCGATCAAATCTTATATAGGTTTAAAGATTCTCCATCCGATGCCTACAAAGCAATTAAGAACTCTAATGTTAATACTGGAATAGATTCTGGTTTCTGTATAACAAAGTTTGAAGATCTAAATATGCCTAAACTCCTGGCAGACAATGACCTTGGATCTATAAAAACTTGTTATGGTTGGCTAAATGATGTCTTCCAACCACACAACGGAATTGAAAGAGGACAGATAGGAATTATATGTGCTCCTCCTGGTGTTGGTAAGTCGTTATTTGCAATGAATCTAGCTCTGTATTTCGCCATAAATAAAGTAAGAACTCTATATGTAACCCTTGGAGACCTATCCGAGAGAGACTGGGTTGTACGTCTAGGAACTATCTATACCGGTTGTACATTCGCCGAAGCTTACAGAAACTTTGAAGCTGTTGGAAATGGAATTAAGAAGTTAGTTTCTGGGTATCTCGATATATCAGTTAACCCTAGTGGAAAAATAACAGCCCAGGAAATAGTTGATGCATGTCTGAATTCTGATTACGAAGCTATTTTTATAGACTATGATGCTAACCACAAAGGAGCATCTGACGGAACTGAAGATAGCGGATCATCCATGTATTCTTCACTTGGTGCTATCTATTCAGAATATACCAGACTTAGCTTATCAGGGAGACTTGTGTTTATGTGTAGTCAGCCAAAAATATCAGCTTGGCATGGACTAATTGGATTAACTGACATTGGTGAATCTAAACGTAAACAAGAGACAGCCGATTTTATAGTTACTATATCAGATACAGCTCAGGATTGTCCGAATCATCTTTATACAGCCTATATCCCGAAAGCCAGACGAGGTAGGGTAGGTACAAAGAAATATCTGATTCGAATAGAGGGAAGATTTATAGAGATTCCAAAAGGTGTATATGATCAATTGTCTCAGGAAAAGGAAGAGATAGATTATACACAACAGGAAATTGAAAGAATAATATCGGAATATCGGAAATTACAAAACGGAGTGACACAAAAACAAAATGCACTTCAATCCGGGAATGGTCCAGTTTCATTGGGTCCTGGATTTGGTAATGGAAATAATCCGTATATGACGACACCCTAATATAAGATCGAGTAGTTGGAATTATACCTTCTACTCGACCTAATTTTTTATAGGAACATGGAAAAGAATAAATTAAGTTTTATACTCGGAGCAAAAAAGATTATCTCAGTTAATGCACTCTATAAATCCAGAATAACTTATGTAGAAGGTAGACAAGTAGCAACAATATATAAGTCAAGAGAAGCTAAGATGACTGAAACTTATATCCGAGAACAAGTAGAGAGTCTGGGAATAGAAAAGAATTACCCCTGGATTACTAAGGATACTCTCTTTAGGATGACAATAAAAGTAGTATTCAAAACAGGAATCTTTATGAGAGACTTAGATAATACCATAAAGCTCTTGCAGGATGGAATATTCAGAGCTCTCGGGATAAATGATTCACATGTAGTCTCGATAATAGCAGATAAAGTACTACTCCCTGAAATTGGAGAAGAGAAAATTTTTGTATGTCTCGAAGAATGTGATAAATCCGGAATAAGGTATGATTATATTCCACGGCCTCTAGTAATTTGGTCGGAAGATTTATTGCTTACTTCAGAACTGCCGAAACTCCCAGAACAAAGACGGCAGAAATCTAAGCAATACTGGACCGACCAAGAAACTGAGGCCGATACTTTTATTTATACCTTCAGGAAATCGGATTTTACACCTATCCGAGCTTCAAAGGCAATGCTCAGGATAGTCGATTGTGTTGTCTCTGCGTCGGGTTTTGTCTACCTAGCATTCGAAGATAACCAAGAAGATCCGGATTGGGCAGAAGAATTTAAATCCCTTATATACGAATAGAAGAAAACTTATAGTGGGATAATGATAGGAGAATTTGAAAATATAGAAAATTCCGAACAAATATTAGGATGGGTAAATACATAAAAACTTGGATAACTGCGTTTAATAGCATATCCGAGCCAAGATATTTTACCTATGAGCTTGATATACCACTCGACGAACTAAGAATACAACCTACCGGAGAAACTCATAAATTAGTAAAAGAACTGTATAGAGATTATTCGATATTAGTTCCCTATATTATCGTTTATGTATCAATGAAAACTCCAAGAAATAGAAAGAAACGAGGATTCTTAGGTAAACTAGAAAGGATAGAGTTTGGAGATATCGGATACTTCTTAGATGGACATAGTTTTATAAAGTTCTCAAGATTCCTGATGTACCGAAAATCAATACGTATTAATCCGGAACCTTTGATAGAAAAACTTAAAGAATTAGTAACTATGTCTAAGGTCTTAATACCGGAAGATCCAGAATTTAAGTTCCTATGTCAAAAATAAAGGTAGGGAAGACAGAAAAATACGAGAAAAAAGATAAGAAGTATGGTGCAAGAAAGAAATTAATATTCATAACTGCACGTGCTATAGATCTCGATATAAAAGCTGGACCAGAACTTAAGAATCATATAAAAGGACAATACCGACTTAAGAAGATTGATAACGGACAACTCTACATAGATTTCTTTCTTCAGTACTATATCGGGAAGAAAAGAAAAAGAATGTCAGAGGACTATATGTTTCGTGATTTTTTGGTTTTTACAGATAGATGTACTTACTACCATAACTATTCACCAAATCTTAATAGTGAAATTGATTTAAAGATATTGATGAAGGCAGTCGAGAGAGGTAGAGGGAAAATCAAGAAATATAAACTCCCGAAGAAATATGATGGATAAAGTTTGGGTATATATCAGAATCAGACATAAGGAAGGAAAATCTATATCCGAACTTTTCATAGGACTACATGATTTGGGAATACCAATTAATCTGATAGTCAAGGAAGAAATAAAGAAAAGATATGGTACAAAGATACTAGAGACTATGGATATCAGAAAAGTTTATGCTAGGTTTGAAGTATCGATGGAAGGACTAGGGAAGAAAAGAAAATCACTAGAATCCAGACTCTTATGCTCTGAATACTTGAGATACGATTTCAGATATATCCAAGAGGGATCAACTATGATGGAGTTACTATTCGGAGAAACTAAAGTATTAATGGAAAGAAGAAAATTAAAAAAGAAAATAATATGTTTAGTGTGATTATTTGTGGTTCGAGAGATTATACGAATTACGAGAGATTGAAAACTATGTGCGACTATTACCTCTCTAAGAAAATACGATCAGGAGAAAGAGTTGTAGTGATTAGTGGAGGAGCAAAAGGAGCAGATAGTCTAGGAGAAAGATATGCACAAGAAAGAGGATTAGAAGTAAAAGTGTTTCGGGCAGACTGGGATAAGTACGGGAAAAGAGCAGGAATCTTAAGAAATACGAGAATGGCCGAAATTGCTAACGCCTGTATCGCTTTTCCTTCTGCCTATTCTGAAAATAAGGGTACAACTAATATGATACAACAGGCTAAACAACATAATCTTCTAGTAAGAGTTGTGGAGGATGATATATGAAGGAAAAGAAAAATTTATGGTGCTTCGGACATACAGATTTTGATAGGGAATGTATAACGCACGGATGGAATGACTCCAATATTCCGCCCGATATCGCATTCATATCTATTGTAGGAACAACCGAATGTCAGAAGTATTACCTGGAAGAAGTCGAAGAACATTACTATAAACTCCCACACCCGAATGTCTTGAACTTAGAATTTGATGACATCTCGGAAGAAACCATAGAATGGATGGGACACGAATTTCTAGGTTTTTCCACGACACAAGCACAGGAAACGTATAAGTTCATAAAATCCAACCTGGGCAAAGATTTCTGGATACATTGTCGGGCGGGAGCTTCTAGGAGTCAGGGTGTCGTGCGTTTTATACTCGATACTTACGGAGACTTATATGATTGGCAAACACTAAAATCCAATCCCTGTGTAACACCAAACTACTTCGTCACCGGAAAATTAAAAAGACTTGCCTATGAAGATATCGATGAGGTGGAGTAAAGATGAACTATACTTTACATTACTCTGCGAAACTTCACTCCCGAACATATGTAACCTCTTGTCTGAAACTTCCATAATACTAGGAAGATCAGATAAAGACTACGTAGAACTTCAGTGGGCAAAGAAAACGGTGGAAGCAAGAAATAGAGTTACCGAGTTCTTATGTTCGTATAGCCCAAGTAAAATCGGATATTGTAGGTGCGTTCTGAAATTTAATTCACGTTACAGGGCTTCAAGAAAAAGAAGACTTAGTATACCAGCAATTATAAAGGGTATCTATTATTGCGACGTAGACTTTGGACAAAAAATACCGGACAAAGAAATAATGTGGGTAACTAAATTCGGAGCCCCTAAAGAAAATCCCGAAGAGTTTGTTAGGGAAATATCAAAACGAATGCTGGAAACTAATATCCTAAGCGTATCCAGACCACTCGCCGCTGCAGCTCTTTGGCATTTAGTGAAGAAACCAGGACCAAAAAAGAAAGAAGATAGACATTGACGTTCTATCTTCTTTTATTTTTATTTCTTACCTAATATTTCAAAGCCTGAGATCCATTTACCGTCATTAAGAACAGTAGTAGTCTTAAGCACAAAATAATCGGTTAGGTCGGATGCCTTAGGAGATTTTTCATAATTGTATTTTTCATATAACTCCTTTAGTGTAGACTTAATTTTAGCTTTACCATATTTATCTCCTATCTTAAAAGTCCCGTATATTTCAGAGATCATCTCGTCATCAATCTTAACCTCAGAATGAATCTTTATCCACTCAGTCTTAATCTTTGATTCTTGATAGCTATTTGCCCTTATACGATCCGGCCCTAATAAACGATAATAATCTGCATACTTTTGAGGAATCTGACCTAAGAAGTTATTGATCTGTTGTTCAGTAATTCCATCTGTTTCTGTAGTAAACTTAACCAAATATTTGAACTTATCTTTTACCTTACAAATAGATTCAAACTCAGCAACTGCCCAAGATACATCACAAAAAGTATTTAATATAGTTAACTCATTAGTTCTTATTTCATCCTCTGAAATAGAATATTTATTACTAAGATATTGATATTGATTGTCTGGTTGAACATTATTTAATTCATTTTCTAGATCTCTTGATAATTTAACTCTACTAATTAGATTTTTATCTGAATAGAATCGACTCATTATATAATTAGTAAGTACATAATTTATCTTAAAGTTTTTAGTTGCTTTATTTGGTGCCTCTTCATTAGAATTTAAAAAATTTCTAAGCTTATCTAAAGTATCATTTCTATCAAAAATATTTAGAATCTCTTTAGAACATTCTATCCACTCAAGTCTATAAACAACTTTTTTGATCTTCTTGAAATATTTCTTTAGCCTAAATTCATCTTCCATTGTTCCATCTTCATAAAGTCTTAGAACAACATAATTATGACAATATTCATTGTAAAACTATCTTCTTCTTTCCCAGTTCTCCGTAAATCCAAGCTTTATAACTTCTACAAATTCATGCTCTTTATTGTACTGAGCCGTTTTTATTATATAAATCATACCTACATAAAATTAAATTGTTAAAATAGAGAAGTAGGTTTTATTATCTACTTCTCTCTCTTTAAATCATTTCTTTCCTAATATTTCAAAGCCTCTAACCCATTCTCCATTTTCTTTGACTGTTGTATTCTTAAGCACAAAGTAATCCGTTAAGTCTGAAGCTTTAGCAGTCTTATTAAAATTATACTCTAAGTAAATATTCTTCAGGGTAGATTTGATACTAGCTTTGCCATATTTTTCCCCAACACTGAATGTCTCATATATTTTATCTATCATTTCTTCATCTATCTTAACCTCAGAATGCGTTTTTATCCATTCTCTTCTAAGATCCGCCTCAAGATATCCATTGGCTTTAATTCTGTCAGGGCCAAGTAATTTATAATAATCTGTATACTTTCCTGGAATCTGAATTAAGAAATTATTAATCATTTGTTCAGTTATTCCAGAAGTTTCAGTAGTAAATTTAACTAAGTACTTTAATTTTTCTCTAGTATTCTTAATAGATTCAAACTCTTCTACATAAGAAGTAACCTCCTCGTTTGATCTAATATATCCTTCATCCTTAATGCTAGCAAATACAGTAAATCTATCTTTATAATCTATCTGTTGTATCTCAAATGCTCTAATTTCTGACACTAATACTAGATTGTTAAAGACAGGGATTGGCTTACTTCCAGCATGTCTATTTACTGCTACATAATCTTTCTTGTAGAATTCATACTTAGCACTTACTTCATACTTTTCAGCAACAGCTACTTTTGTATTATCTGGTATAGAATTAAAAGCAGTCAATAAGTTCTGTGAAGTTTCTATCTTCCTATTCATATACTCCTGAAACTCATCTTCAGTAACAATATTATTCTTACTAGTTGTCTTTATATATAGAGTTGCCGAGTTTTTCCATGGATTTTCATCCAGCCTCTGACGGCCTAAGATTTGTTCAAGGTCCATGCTAATATCGACACTTAAACAACTAATATTAGCATCCGAGAATATGAATGTTCTAGAATTAGTTGAATAGAAATCAGCTCCGAGATATACTGTTCTTGTACATATTGTAAATTGTTTATGAAGCTCTCCTTTACCAGGAATTCTTCCAATTACTTCATTGTCTTTAGTTATCTTAGTAAACTTGCTTATTCCTTTTTCTTCTGCCTCTCGTTTTAAAACCTCATTAAATGCTGACCGAACTGCTTTTTCATTATCTTCTGTTCTAGCACACAGTATATTACATTCATTTAGGTGAAGTCTGTTTGTACGTATCACCTGACAAATGCCCTTAACCGAGTTTAAGAATAAAGTTGCTTCGTGTGATTCAATAAACCCACCAGTCTCTGGATCAAGACGTTGTTCAAAGTTACCTTTCTTGTAACTCTCGATAACTCGCTTAGCCTCATCATTTAAAGATTTTCCAGTGAACCTAACCTCAAGTTTTGGATGAACTATACGATTAAAATCTTCTGTTACCCAATCTAACTCATAGTATGGAAGATTCTTAAACTCATCGAGCATATCAAGATATTTATCTAGCATTGGAGTAGCAGATACATAACATAGCTTTTGTACACCATCTAAGTGATAAAGCAATTCCAACTCTGTATCAGACTTGAAGCGACTATCAATGAATATTGACTGGAATTCGTCGATAACTACCTGGAAATTATTAAATATTCCAAGTTCAGACAAAGCCTCTTTAACATGTCTGAAAGAGTCGTATGTAACGAGAATTTTCTTTGGCTTCTTAAGGATTACACACTTATTGCAGTAATCCTTTATCTTCTGTTTCATCTCAACAACAGAGGCTTTTATTTCATCCTCCGTGTACTTTCTAGATTCCTTAAACTTCTTTTCCAGAGAAATATCTAATTCATAATTTACAGAAGAAATTAATTCGTTTTTAGCGTAATATAGTTCTCCGGGATGTTGGTCCTCTTTATTTTCTAAGAGGAATTTTCTTGGGGATAACAAAACTAAATCCTGTTGGTTGGAGATGCAATACTCAGTAAATCCACAACCAGTCAGAACTTTGTTTAAAATATGAGGAAAGGCATAATTCCCCAGATTATACTCTTTCCAATCACTAATATACCTTACACCTTTAGGTACTATTATCTTCTCTTTATTCATATTATTTTCCATAATAATATTAGTTTTGGTGAATAATACATCAACCAATTTCTTTTCATCAATAAGGTTTTTAAGTTAATTTAAGCGCATTTTAGACATTTTGGAAAGTCAGCACTAGGAGATTCCTTAATAGAGATAAAAAGGGAAAAATGTCCAAAAATGGGAAATAAACTATAAACATCGATAAAGCCGAAACTCCGCTTCGCTACGTTCCAACATTATCTTGTATTTCCCTCGGCAAGCCTCAGGAAATTAAGGTCATGGAAAGAAAATACTAATACGCCGAACGCTAGAAGCGTCGGCGAGTATTATTGAAAAACTTATATGGTATCTTGTTCTTTCTGTCCAAGAAAGAACAAGGGAGCCCGATCTGTAGTGACGAAGGAACGGAAGATCGGGGTCGGTTCATGTCCGGTACCTAAGCTAATACCATCATTGTTTCTCCTAAAGTCGATAAACAATATACCCTAGCTTAAAGATTCGGTCCCAAGAAACTCTAAGTGGTGACCAAAAAGAAAAGCGCAAAAAAAAAGAATAAGTAAGAAACCTGGAAACCAAATTAACTTACTTATCCCATTTGTTACTTAATCCCTGAACAGATCAAAGGTTATTAATCCAATTAATAATGCACAGAGGAATCAAGAGTGGCCAGATTACACTCATATAAATCTTTCCGATCAATGAATGACTGTCCCACTTCTTGATAATCAAAAAATACGAAGTAGGAATACCAAGTACCCAAATAATAAGGGTGATCCACAAATAGAAACTCATAATAGTTTAAATGTTTTATTGTTAGTTATAAATTCTTTGTGATAGGAACAATGCGATTTCCCATCATATATAAGAATCTTAAAGCAATAAAATAGCAAAAACCTCACGTAAAATCCCAAAAATTCATTAAAAAAGTGTCGGATCCCCTTATTTTATGAGATAATATTCAAAAGTCGAGGTAAAAATTAAGGTATTAATCTCAGGGATGGACTAGAAAGCTTTAGATTGGTTCAGAGCAGAGGTAATATGGAATCTTGTATTACCAGGTCTCCCAGTCTTAGTTTTCTGTCTATCCTTTCTTTTTTAACAATGAACCGATCCGTACACAAGTTTGTTCCTATTAACGAGGGGAGGAACAAATAAATAAAATGATCCCCCTCTTTTAAAATTTAATAGGATATGAAAATTTTACGTCAAAAAGAATTCAATTCTAAGGCCCAAAAAGCTAGAAGAAGATATGAAGACT